>Ga0206919_1078_pt1 | contig 23412 bp, 22 predicted proteins | sample Alteio_BWOrgHeat_67_FD_152962 | JGI IMG/M metagenome (GOLD analysis project Ga0206919, IMG submission 152962) | Enriched cells from forest soil in Barre Woods Harvard Forest LTER site, Petersham, Massachusetts, United States -... | ecosystem: Environmental > Terrestrial > Soil > Temperate forest >... | reverse complement strand
GTTCATTTCAAAGGTTCCTCACCACAGAAATACAGGATCGAATCAGGGCGTATACGGAGATCCGCCCTCCACTTAAGCTCAAACCGGCAAAAAACAATCTGTGAAAATCTATGCAATCTGTGGATAAAAATCCCCTCTCTGTCTTCGTTTGCTCTGCGCTTTATTGGGCCATTATCTCCCTGATCCCGTCTTCTCAGGCTTCGGAGTCTGAATGTCCCAACCACCGCCCAGCGCCTTAATTAAATGCACAGTCGCCACCAGAAGCTGTCCTCGAGTATTTGTTGAGTCCTGTTCAGAGCTGAACGTTGTTCGTTCGGCATCCACAACTTCGAGATAGGTCGTCGCCCCCTGGTTATATCGGCTCCTCGCCAGTTCAACCTCCCGGTGGGACGCATCCACCGATTGTATCTGGTCAGCCAACTGCGCCCGACGTTGTCGGATCTGAAGAAGGGCATCTTCTACATCCTTGAATGCCGAGAGGACGCTCTGCCGATACTGCGCCACAGACTCCTCATATGCCGCACGTGAGGCATTCACCTGTGCCAGGTCTCTCCCTCCATCCAAAATTGGGATCGTCACGCTCGGCCCCAACGACCAGACGTGGCTATCCCACGAAAAAAGATCACTGGTATCCGCACTCAAGTATCCACCCTGCCCCGTCAATTTGACCGAAGGGAAGAAAGCAGCATAGGCAACTCCGATTTCCGCATTCCTTGCCGCCATCGTTCGCTCCGCCTCGGCAATGTCAGGCCTTCGCTCCAGAAGCATGGAGGGAAGGCCAACCGGAAGATCCGGAGCCTCGGTCTTCAGCGGTTCGGGAGCGACACGGAAAGTTGAGGCGGGTTGACCGCACAGAAGAGCCAACACATTGGAAGTCTCTTCTCGTGACCGCTCCGCGTCTTCCAGTTGTGCCTTAGCATTGGACAGTTCTGTTTTCGCCTGTTGAAAATCAAGTTCACGCGACATCCCATTCTTATATCGCAGATTCTGAACTTCCAGTGCAGCGGCCCGACTCTCGATGGTGTGATTCAAGATTGCCACTTCCGAATCGTACATCCGAAGGAGGAAATAGTTTACTGCGACGTCCGATTGTAACGTCAGGAGAACATTCTGATAATCGGCCACCGTGGCCTGCGCCTGGGCTTGTGCGGACTCAAAAGATCGGCGCACTCGTCCCCATAGATCGATCTCATAGCTCAGGTCGAGAGGAACACTGAAACTATTCTGTGTAAATGAGGGGAGCTTAAAGGGAATTCCGCCATTCGGAGCATTCTGAGTCGTTCGTTCGCGAGCCGCCGAAGCTTCGAGCGTCACGTCCGGAAAAAATTCCGAGGCGGTGAGTCGTGCCCCTGCCCGAGCCTTGTCCACCCGTGCGACGGCAGCTCGGAGATTTTGATTATTCTCCACCGCCGTCTTCTCCAGAGAAGTCAATTGCCCATCCTGGAAGACTTCCCACCAGTTCCCCTTAGGGGCCTGATCCCGTGGTTCTGCCATCTTCCAATGCCAATCCGGTGGAGTGATTGCCGCAACATCCGTGCGTTTGTAATCTGGTCCCACTGCACATCCCGAGAGCAGTAGGCCAATGAGTAGGAAAAACGTGGCGTAGCAATACCTCAAATATGTTTTTCCCTTGCTCACGAAACTGGTTTTTAAAGGAAATTCTTCATTTGTCACACTTAGAAATCAAATCCTCTTGGCCTCCGTCTTCCTCTTCCTCACTCTTACTCTTACCCTTAACTCCATCGTCGGAAACGTGAACCCGCCGTGAAATGGATGTGAAGTGCAGGGCGTTGTAATTGGGAATTGGGAACGGGATCCAGTTGGAGCGCATACGGAGATTCGCCCTCCACTTCAACAAGACCAATGTGTGAATAAAATCTCCTCCCCACTTTGCGATTGAATCTGCTACAAACCAACATAAGGTTTCCAATATGGAGCTCATTAACGGTTTGTGCTGTACCACCATCGAGCACGGGGTATCCGATCTATTTCTTCTCGCTGGCGAGCTTCCTCAGCTTCGACTGCACGGTGAGATCATTCCTTATGGAGACACGATCGTTACAGCTCAGGAATTAGAAAGTTTCTGGACTCATTGCGGAGGGGGAAAGGATGTTCTGGATTTTGACGGAAGCTTTATTTCATCAAATGGAAACCGGTTTAGAGTGAATTTATTTCGCTCCCTGCACAAACGTGGTGCAGTCCTTCGTCCCATTAAAACGATCATACCAGGAATCGAGACACTAGGCGTCCCGGTTGACTTGCTTATTTCATGGGCGAGTCGGCCATCCGGTCTCGTGCTGGTGACGGGGGCAACCGGCTCAGGCAAGTCAACAACCATTGCGAGTTGCCTCAATTGGGTGAATCAAAGCTACAGTCGTCATATTGTCACGATTGAAGATCCCATTGAGTTTTTATTCAAACCAGATAAATGCCTGATTACCCAAAGAGATGTTGGTGTCGACACCACCTCCTTTGCTGAAGGCTTGAGGAGGTCATTGCGCCAGAGTCCTGATGTTATTATGTTGGGGGAAATCCGTGATCCCTTGACCGCCATGACTGCCTTGCAAGCCTCTGAGACAGGTCACCTCGTTTTCGCCACTCTCCATAGCTCCAATGTTCTGGATTCGATGGAACGCTTGACACGTTTGTTCACTGGATCAGAACGGGAGGGTGTGCTCCAAGTAATTTCACAGCAATTGGTTGGCATTCTCTGTCAAAAACTCGTACCGGCAAATGAGGGCGGCCGCCTCCTGGTCCTGGAACACTTTGAAAACCAGGCAGCAACCCGAAAATGGATCATGGAAGGGAAATTCCGGGAGATGGCAGACTTCATTGCCAAGGGCGATAATCCAACCAATGTGACCTTTATTCAATCTCTGGTGGGATTAGTCCAGACCCAGCGTATTTCAGAGGAAGTGGCACTAGATGCCTCCACTAATCCTCATGAGGTCAAGCGACAGCTCCGTGGCATTAATGCCAATAGTTCGGCAGGCATGCGTTGATTTATGGATATTGATATCACACAGCTCCTCCAATTAACCGTCGAACGCGGCGCATCGGATTTACACATATGCGCAAATTCACCCCCCATGATCCGTGTTCACGGATCACTTATTCCGTTGCTTGAAACAGTTTTGGACGTGGAAACTTGTCGAGAGATGATCTTCAGTATTTTCACCGAAAATCAGAGAGCTCGCTTTGAAGAGACTTGGGAACTTGATTTTGCCTTGATGGTGAACCATCTTGGACGCTTCCGATCGAATGCCCATTATAGTCGCGGCACTGTCGAAGCCGCTTTCCGATATATCCCAAATATCATCCCGTCTATGGATTCGTTGGGCCTGCCTGGCATCATTAGAAAACTCTGCAATCTGGAACAGGGACTCGTGCTCGTCACCGGAATCACTGGTTCCGGAAAAACGACCACCCTGGCTGCCATGGTGGAGGAAATCAATTCGACTCGTTCAGGGTTGATTATTTCGATTGAGGATCCAATCGAATATATTTTTGAGCATAAGCTCGGCCGGATTAAACAACGCGAAATTGGACAGGACACCAAATCCTTCCCCGCTGCACTTCGGCATGTGTTGCGTCAGGATCCTGATGTTATTCTGATCAGTGAAATGCGTGATCTCGAAACAATCTCTGCCGCCATCACTGCAGCAGAGACAGGTCATTTGGTTCTGGCAACATTGCATACCATTGATGCTCCCAAGGCGATCGACCGGATGGTCGATGCGTTTCCCCCCGACCAACAGGGACAAATCATTGCCCAGCTGGCGAATGCCCTCCAGGCAATCATTTCCCAACGCCTATTGCCAAAGGCGGACGGACAGGGTCGCGTCCTATGCGCGGAGGTAATGATTATGAATGAAGGAGTTCGTTCCTGCCTGCGAGATAAACGCGTTCAACAACTCATCAGCATGATTGAGATCGGCAGCAAAGATGGTATGATTACATTAGACGAAAGTGTCGCCAGCCTTTATTCCCGAGGCCTCATCGACAAGAGTGAAGCATTGATCAACGCACGAGACCCCAACCGCATTCGCAATATGAAGGTGGACGGAAAGAAAAAGTGATCCAGATGTCAAGGGCACAGAATGCTTAGCAGCACGTCTATTAAATTATGAAAGCAACGCATTATCTGGCCATTGATCTAGGTGCCGAAAGCGGTCGTATCCTCCTCGGAACGCTCGAATCGGGAAAACTGAGCCTTACGGAAATCCATCGTTTTCCTAATCAGGTCATAACCTCCGGCGAAAGCCTGTTTTGGGACCTTGCCCGACTGGAAAAGGAGATTTTTATCGGTATCGATAAGGCAGCTGCCTACAATCTAACCATCTCCAGTATCAGCACTGATTCCTGGGCTGTTGACTACGTTCTGCTAAATATCGAGGGAGCCCCGCTTACCCAGCCCCACGCTTACCGCGACCAACGGACTGCCCAGAGTCCATCGCGACTTTTCAGTAAGTTGCCTTTCTCGGTCATCTACGCTGAGACCGGAATTCAATTTTTGCTCTTCAATACTATCTTCCAATTTGAGTCGGAACTGCACACCTCCTCTAAGACATTCAAACAAGCGGACCACTTCCTAACTATTGCCGATTACTTTAATGCTCGCTTGAGTGGTGTGGAGGTCATTGAAGAATCCCAAGCCAGCACGACGCAGCTGTATCAACCACGAAAGCAGGCTTGGTCGGAAAAGCTGATTGGGATGCTTGGTCTCTCTCCCGATTTTTTCCCGCGAATTGTTCCCAGCGGCACCGTACTGGGTCCGATTAATGGGCTGCCCACGCGACACCCCGCTTTGGCAAAGACCGTCGTAATTGCTTCGTGTTCACATGATACTGGCGCCGCCGTGGCAGCTGTGCCCGCCGGAAAGACAGGACCATGGGCCTATCTGAGCTCGGGGACATGGTCGCTTCTCGGAGCGGAGCTTCCATCTCCCGTAATGACTGATGAGGCTCGAGAAGCCTGTTTTACTAATGAGGTTGGGTTAGGCGGCTCCATTCGCTTCCTCAAGAATCTGGCGGGACTTTGGTTGGTGCAGGAATGTCGGCGAGCCTGGGAATCCGAAGGCAGAGCATTCACCTACGATGACCTGACTAGGCTTGCTGTGGAGAGTGGCCCGGCCCGGGCACACCTCTCCCTGGATGACCCCCGTTTCCTCTCTCTGGTCAACATGCCTGAAACAATTGCCGCCCATTGTCGCGAACATGGCCAGCCTGTTCCGAAGACACCTGGTCAATTTATCCGGACAATTTTGGAGAGCCTTGCTCTTTGTTACGCTCAAACGCTTACTAAATTGGAAACGTTGATTGGTCAAAAAATCCAAACCCTACACATCGTGGGAGGAGGGAGTCGTAATAATCTTCTCAACCAACTTACCGCTGATGCAGTCGGTCGGCCAGTCGTAGCGGGTCCCGTCGAAGCCACCGCCATCGGCAATATCTTGATTCAGGCATTGGCTCTTGGTCACCTGACCAATGCAGAACAGCTACGGCTCGTGGTCGAATCGTCATTCCCATCGCTTACTTTTGTACCTTCCAAGATATGCGCGATCCCCAAGGATACATCCACTTGACAAAAGATCTTTTGCTGCCACGCATGTCTGGCGCGGGCTTTTCCATGATCCGATTGAACTCTGTGAATCCGGTCTGAAGTTCATCGGAGATTCCATCCTCCAGAAACCATGATATTGGTTCCGGTGATATAGCTACTATTTTCATCGATTAGGAATTTTACTGCAGCCCAGATATCCTCGAAAGTTCCGAGCCGACCGGCAGGAATTGACTCGATTTCGGGAGTTTGGACGCTGTTCTCTAAATAGCCTGGCGACACCATGTTAACGGTAACCCCATGAGGGGCCTCGGTACGGGCAAAGGACCGGGTCAGCATCCAAACCCCTGTTTTCCCAATGTGATATCCTAGGGCCATATCACGGGCTGTGGCTCGATCAGCACTCGAATCACCAATATTAATAATCCTTCCCGATCCACTTTGTCGAAGTAACTGCAAAGAGGCCTTGGTAATCAAAAACGCCGCCGTGGCCGTACTGTGAAAACCGGTGAACCATTCCAATGACCCCATGCTTTCCAACGGCACCGGCTCGTAAACCCCAGCGTTATTAATTAAGAGATCCAGTCGGTTCCCCAAGGAATCGATAACCTCAGAAACAAGCCTGGCACATTTCTCGGGAAGTGATAAATCGGCACAAAAGATTTCCGCACAACCTCCTTGCTGAATGATCTTTTCCCTAACGCTCAGCGCCTCATCACAACTCGTGCGATAATGAATCGCCACTGTGTACCCCTCCCCCGCCAACCGTATCGCAAGCTCCGAGCCCAGCCCTCTACCGGCACCCGTTACCAACGCAATCTTTTGATTTTTCCCAGACATCGGTTTAATAGTTGCTTTCAGTGAGCGTAATTTCCATATAGGTCATAGTAGTTTGCCGACTGAGCAAAACCTCCCTGTTCACAAACGAAGATATTGAAGGCCAAAGTGAGAAATTTCATTCACTCGGCTAGCACTCGGGCTTTATGGAGTCAATCATGACCTCATTCCCATCATCGTTCCCCCTCAGGTTGCAGGCTTGCCTTCTTACTCTTTTTTCAGCTAGACTGGAGTTCATGAGCAATTATCGAGTCACATTGATTGAGCATGAAGACGGTGTCTCTATAAGTTGTCCTGCGCTTAAAGGTTGTCATTCGCAGGGGAGAACACGCGAAGAAGCCTTGACAAATATTCGCAAGGCGATTCAAGAGTGGCTTGCAGCAGAAGCTGAGGAGTCGAAATTATTCAAAGTGAGCGAGGCTGAAGTCATGGTCTGATATGCCGAAACTTCCTGGTATCCGTCATCAAGATGCCATTCGCGTATTCGAGAAGCTTGGCTATCGTATCATCAGACAAGGCGGACATGTCGTCATGTCTAACGGGGAAACAAGGTTGATCATTCCTCGGGCAAATCCAACCTTACACTATGGGCAGCATTGCCCGTGACGCAGGCATGACCCCAGATGATTTCCGGAGATTGGTATAAAGCCCCCTGGTTATCATCCCCCCAGACATGGAGGCATGTTATCAATTAGAGGTTAGGAATTAATATTTAGGAATTGGATGCTTGTGATTTCATCACAATACTCCCTTCTTCAAAATCAGGTTGGCATATAAGGCCGATTCTCCAGTAGCGACAATAGCGTAAGCTTTCCTGGCCCGTTCATAAAATGCATACCGCTCCATTGTCTCAAACTCTGTGAAATTCCTGTCGCGCCCTTGCAAAATCTTTTTATAAACTGGCCAAATATCTGGACTGTAATTGTCTCCGGGCACCACGGCCATCAGGGCAACGGGCTGTTTCACGAAAGTATCGAGGGGGAAAAGCTGAAGAATAGCATCCAATACCGGCGTCGCACCATGCCCGTCACAGCGCACAAGTCTTTGTGCGTGGCTGGCCGCCGGAAAATTACCATCGGCAATGACAATCTCGTCACCATGCCCCATCTCCATCAAGATCTTTAGGAGTTCGGGCGACAGAATATTTGGAATCCCTTTAAGCATCCCCCGAAAATAACGAGGAACCCGTTTTTATCCACAGATTTTTGTCGATTATTTTCGATACAAAACGGAGAGCGGACAGGAATGTCCGCTCTCCAAATAAAAATCGACTTTCTCCTTTCTCTCACAATTATTCTCTCCATGGCATTCCATAAAGTTTGGGTCCATGAATCGTTCACCATGGAGCGGTCGAGTCAAAGGCGTCTCGACTCCCTGTCCAGTGGACAGATCGATCATGCATTTCATTATCAGTCCCTTCACCAGGGCAAACTGTGGCTGGAGGTTTTCAAAAAATATTCCCCGGTAGCCACTGCATCACAGGTCGCAGATCTCTATCAACAGTTGTCTCATTCCATTGCTAGGAGTTTTTCCGGAAAATCCGTCCACGTCATCAGTCTAGGATGCGGCGACGGACGCAAAGATCTCCGGCTGGTCCGATCTCTCGTCGAGGCGGATGCCTTGATTCGCTGGACCCCTCAGGATATCAACCTCTCCCTCCTCTTACTAGCCACTCAATCCGCATCTAACCTCCCTCTTAATTCTATTCATCCGGTGATCGCCGATTTACAGGCCATCCCCAGCCTTCGCGAGGCCTTTGACCCCATCGATCCTCATACTCCCAGGATTTATACGTTCTATGGATTGGTGCCAAATTTTGATCCCGATTTTCTCCTCTCCTGTTGGTCCACGTTGCTCCGCCCTCAAGATCATCTCCTGGTGAGTGCCAATCTTTCACCGGTCACCGATGAATCCAAGTCGGCTTACTTAGAGGCTACCCAGGCCATTCAATCTCAGTATGACAACCCTGAGACTCAGAACTGGTTATCCACCGTCCTGAAGGACTGGGGGATTTATAACCGACTTCAAAACTATCGTGTGCGGACGGAATCCCGTCACGAGCTCCTGCGATTCGTCGCCGCAATGGAATGGAGAGAGGAGATTCATTTTCCCTGGGAAAATCAGGAACTCCTGTTAAAGAAAGGCGACAATCTCCGACTTTTCTTCAGCTACCGCTATACCCCGGCAAGATTTAGAAAACTGGCGGAACGGTCGAGATTAAAACCTCTCGGTGAGTTCATCTCCGAATCCAAAGACGAGGGCGTGTGGTGGTTGGCGCGTCTCGATGGTCCTTGAAATATTTCACTCATATGATTATTCGGGATACACCGTTCCGCCGACAAGTACACTTTGCACAACAATACGACTCCCAATATGACGCCCCTGACGGATGGGGAAAAAACCTTAGTTGAACTAAAGAAAGATTTTATTTGGACGCCTATTTTTAAGTTAACGCCGTTCGGGTCAGCCCTCGGTCTTCGTCGCGACAGCGGCCTTCTTTCCCTTGGCCCCTTTAGGTTTCTCTTCGCGTGGAGGGAACTCGAACTTGACCTTGCCTTCTTGAAGAACAAGAAAGGCTTTAAACCTACGCTTAGTGCGTTGGGAGACAAAATTAAGGAAAAGATCAGATTTGCCAGCGGTGAGAATTTTGACGGCCTGCTCACGGCTGATATCCTGAGCAAGAATCTTTTTCCCGATGCGGAATGTACAGGTGGGCGGTTTCTTGACCGAGTGTTCACAGACAAAAGCCATGCTGCCTTCATAAACTTTCGCCCCATCGACGGGACAGATCCCGACTGGTTCCTGTTGGGAAAAGTCGATGGTCTCGCCACCACCCAAACCGGATTCGTCGAAAACAAATTCGACCTTGCCCTCGCCATTCAGCTTAAGGGCCGCAGTAAATGGGCGCCCCATGCGGCTTCGGAAGCCGTCGAGAGGACCGAGGAATTTCTTTTCGAGTAAGGTAATTGCCTCAGACGGCTCAATGAGACGACCTGCGATATATTTACTGAGTTTAAACTGCGCGTCTTGCGATTGATAGAAACGAACTGTCTCAATCATCGGTCCACCAGTTGGAGTACGTCCGGCAAAGGGCTTCGAATGGGATTCGTCTTCCTCAAAACCGCGTGCATTCTCCACAATTTGACGGGTCAGATCAGCGATCTCCTTCATAAAAGCGGACCGGGTGATTTGTTTCTGCTCCATCTGCTTGAGCTTATGTTCCCATTCACCTGTCATCTCGGGAGAGGTTAATGCGGGAATCCGAGCCGCACCAAGCAGCTCCATCAGAGCAAACGCCTTGGGAGTGCAAAGCAAATCACGACCATCACGATTGAGATATTTTTCCGCCAATAGTCCCTCAATAATCGCTGCACGAGTGGCAGGAGTTCCCAGCCCCTTCTTGCCCATGGCTTCGCGGAGCTGCTCGTCTTCGACGAGTTTTCCAGCCCCTTCCATGGCTGATAACAGAGTGGCTTCAGTAAAGTGCTGGGGCGGCTTGGTTTCGAGACCTTTTACCTCTACTTTTTCCGTCTTGGCCTCTTCACCCTCCTTTACAGGGACCACAACGTCATCTGATCCCTGTTCCTCGCGACCATAAATGGCCAACCAACCGGGTTCCTTGAGAACTTTGCCGTCCGTCTTGAAAGCCTCGCCGCTGACACGGGTGATTCGGGTCAACACCTCAAATTGAGCTGCTGGATAGAAGACCGCGAGGAAACGTTTGGCGACCATCTCATATATCTTATACTCAAACTCATCCAAACCTGCCGGGGAATTTTGAGTGGGAGTGATCGCAAAATGGTCGGAAACCCGGGAATTATCAAAAATCCGTTTATTGGGCCGAACCCAGGCATTATTGAGAATGTTTGCTGCAAATGATCCGAGCGGCGAGTTCTGCATGCTCTTCAATACCGACTTTGCCGTGGCAACATAGTCCTCTGGCAAACATCGGGAATCGGTGCGGGGATAAGTCAATACCTTATGACGTTCATACAAAGTTTGTGCGATTTGAAGGGTACGCTTCGCGCTGAGTCCAAAGCGACTGTTGCCCTCCCGCTGCAAACTGGTGAGATCATACAATAGAGGGGAGAGTTGCGAACTGGGCCTTTTTTCCTCCGTAACAATGCCAGGGTGCCCATGACATTTCGTCTGTATCTCTCTGGCTCGGACCTCATCCCATATCCGCTCGGCTTTTTTGTCGGAGTCCTCATCTTTATCCGATTTTTCTGGCTTTCGGAACCCTTCATCAAACCATCGGCCGATATACTCCCCGGCACTAACTCCAAAGGTCCCATAAACTTCCCAATAAGTTTTAGGATGGAAACTCCGAATCTTTTGCTCCCGTTCCACCACAATTGCCAAAGTCGGCGTTTGTACCCTCCCAACGGTCGTTAATACAAAGCCACCGCCCTTGGAGTTCAACGCAGTTAAAGCACGCGTGCCGTTGATTCCAATCAACCAATCACTCTCAGAACGGCAAACCGCAGCCTGGCCTAGCGGGTCAAGTTCCTCCCCTTTACGGAGCTGAGCAAAGCCCTCTCGAATGGCATCATGTGTCATCGACTGCAACCATAACCGTCGAACCGGCTTGTTAGTCTTGCAATGCTGGACAATGTAACGAAAGATCAACTCCCCTTCTCGTCCAGCGTCACATGCGTTGATGAGACCTCCAATATCATCCCGTTTGATTAGCTTTTTAAGGAGAGTCAACCGAGTCTTACTCTTCTCAATCGGTTTTAAATCAAAAGCATCAGGAACGATTGGAAGCGCATCGAAACTCCATTTCTTCTTCTTTTCGAACTCACTGGGAAGACATAGCTCCAATAGATGACCGACCGCAGAACAACATACGTATTCGTCGTTCTCGTAGTATTCGCCCACCTTTTTAAATTTGCCAAGTGCCTTGGCAATATCGGTTGAAACGCTAGGCTTCTCGGCTATAATTAATACTTTAGACATAGAAAAATGGAAGGCACGTTTGAACAGGATTCACAGGATTATACAGAATTGAATCCTTCCCGAACAACCCGATCATGTAAATCTTGTTAATCCTGTCTAAAAATGTATTTGGGTTCCGGTCTTCGATTTGATTAACTCTACCATTTTTGAGGTGGAGCCAGACATTTTGGTAGGGGATCATGAGAGTAGGAGGGTGCTGATGTAGGTTATTTTATATTTAAACCATACGCACAAAACATTTCCCAGGTAATTGCCGCACCAGTTTTTTCATTTCAAGGCGGAGCAACGTAGAAGAGACTGTGGAAGAAGGCAACCCACTTTTTCCGATAATAGCATCGATAGGTACCTCATCGCCCCCCAATACGACAAATATTGCCTTCTCTTCGCTGGTCAGATCGAGAGGGATTTGCTCATGAACAGAGAAATCGCCCTTGGGAAAAAGCATTTCAAGTTCCTGAAGAATATCGGAGACCTCTTCAACGAGTTTTGCACCATCCCGGATCAGTCGGTTGGAACCCTTAGCATGAGGTGAATCAATACGCCCTGGAATTGCAAAGACTTGTCGTCCCTGGTCGAGTGCCTGTCGTGCAGTAATCAAAGCTCCACTTTCAAGCCCAGCCTCCACGACAAGAACCCCGAAACTCAATCCACTAACGATCCGGTTACGCATGGGGAAGGTTTGTCGGTCCGGTTTGGTGCCAAGAGGAAACTCTGAGATGAGACACCCTTTCTCAATGATTCGTTCGGCTAGCTCCTTATTCTCGGGAGGATAAATTTCATCCAAACCACATCCCAGAACTGCCCACGTCACCGCTTTAGCAGCTATAGCTCCCTGGTGGGCTGCGGTATCGATCCCCCGAGCCAATCCGGAGACCACCGGCAAGCCGGCATAGGCCAATTGATACCCAAACTTGCGAGCCATCTCCTGACCATAATGGGAGATCGTTCTGGATCCAACCATGGCAATGCCTGGCCGCCATTTTTCAGGGATCACTCCCTTAATATATAGAACCAGTGGCGGATCATAGATCTCCTTAAGTAAATGCGGATATTGGTCGTCTTCCTGATCGAGAACCTTGAATCCCTGCCCATGTGCCTCTGTCAACTCCTTTTCAGCCAGACTCAATGCCTCTCCGCTTCGCAGAAACCCCGCTGTCTCAGCATTGATCCCTTCGACCGATTGAAGATCGCGAAGTGATGCCGCAAACACCGCCTCAACGCTGCCGAAACGCTCCAGGAATCGGCGCACCCGGATGGGACCGATTTTCGGACTGAGATTCAGAGCGGTATAAGCTAAAAGTCGGTCCATACTAACGATTCACAGAGTTTCATGGACAGAAATGGGCGATTGTCCAATACCACTTTAAAATAATTTCAAGTTAAAACCAGATCCAACAACTCCTCCACGTCCTCGGACTTAATATCCTCTCGCAGTACCGTCTGACCGATTTTTGGGAGCAGAACCCAGCGATTGACTCCGGATTTGGCCTTTTTATCGAGTTTCATTGCCGCGCGGATGGTTTCCCGGGAAATACCACTGGCAGTCAAGGGCAGATTATTGACCTTGATGGCAGCTTCGATGGCTCCAACTTCTTCACCGCTTAATCCACATTTCTTCTTCGATAAGTGGGCCGCAGCCCGCATGCCAATCGCCACAGCCTCGCCATGAAGCAGGGATCCATAGCCTGCGGCATTCTCAATAGCATGGCCCAGGGTGTGTCCAAAATTAAGCGTGGCTCGACGTCCATTCGTCTCAAAGGGATCGATCTTTACCACCTCCGCCTTGATTTCCACATTGCGCTGGATAATCGGAGCAAGATCCTCCGTCTGTCCCGCCGCAACTTTGTCGAAAAGTTTACGGTCAGCGATGCATCCGTGTTTGATTACTTCAGCCATCCCTGCAGCCAGTTCTCTTGGAGGCAATGTTTGCAAAGTAATTAGATCGACCACAACCAGAGACGGTTGATGGAAAGATCCGACAAGATTCTTCCCCTCCCGAAGATTTACCCCTGTCTTCCCTCCCACTGAACTATCCACCATTGCAAGAAGGGTCGTGGGTGCCTGGATCAAAGCGATTCCGCGTAAGTATATGGCTGCGACAAATCCGGCCAGGTCTCCCGTAACTCCTCCTCCCAAGGCGATAACCGCACCCGACCGATCAATCCGATGCTTCGCCATGAACGAAAGGATGGGCTCCAGCTGTCCAATCGATTTACTCCCCTCACCAGATGGCACCTTCCAAAGGATCGGCTCAAAACCGGCTTGGTCGAGAGAGAGCATCACTTTCTCACTGTGATGATCGACCACATTTGCATCGGCCACCACAATCACACGCCTGGTGAGAGGAATATCCAGATCCCGCAATTGGACACCTATCCAGGAAAGACTCTCTTTCCCAATTCTCACCATGTAGGGACTATTGCCCACCTCGACTTTAACTTCACAAAGGGTCATAATTCGTTAGGAAACCTTACTATAATACCAGTTATAAATCTGTGGAAATCTGCGTAATCTGTGCCATCTGCGGGTAAAAGTCCCCTCCCCCGTCTTCCAGTCCTCTATTCTCAATTTATGAACTGGGTGGAACCGGAGCCTTAGCAGCTTTTTCCAGAGATTCGCATCGAATCACATATTCTTCGCAGCAGGAACAGGTGAAATAGATATCATAGATTCCAGGTTCGACCTCGACCAGTTGGACCTTGGTGGTGGTGGTTTTGGGGACTGGAATAACGGTGGCTGTCATGGCACCGCCGGCGGGGGAGGCACTCTGACCAGGTGTTTGAGTGGTGATGTTTAAGTGGGATGCGAACGACCGTACCTCCTCAGAAGCCGTAGAGCCTCCATCCGTGAGCGCTTTCTTACCTTCTCTGCGAGCGGCCAAGTCCTCTTTCTTGACAACTTTTATACGTGTCTGATCCTCGTTAAGTGGCAGGGAGAAATTCATGGGTTCTGGAGGGTGGTCCGAATTTCTTGAACGGCGTCGTGATCATTTGGACGAACCATAATCTCAATGCGCCGGTTTCTGTTGCTGGATGGATCATTGGGATCTATCGGTTTTGTGTCCGAATATCCAGCCACTCGAAAGTATTGGTCCGTATGAACTCCCCCATCATTTAGCGCGGACTGTGCACTGACGGCGCGCATAGTAGAAAGTTGCCATCCGAGCTGCGAGGCATCGGGATCTCCTTCGCTCTTTTGCACATGTCCTTCCACCTCTATATGAACAGGTAATCTCTCCAGAACGGTGCCCAGGGTTCGCATGATAAAGGCTCCGTAGGGGGTCATTTCCTGGGATCCTGGTTGATACAGAGGATGTGTATCGTTATCGAACGCAGTGATTCTCACACCGTCCGAATTAAATTCGAAGCGAATATTGTCATCCCCTGGCGTACTGCTGCTCTTTAACTGGTCGCGAACATCTTCCAATGCCTTTTGGATGGGACTGATGGATAGAATATCCTTACTGGCTTTTTCAACCGGATCAGTGCGAACAACACCTTTATCTGTTAAAGGGAGGATGCCGCGTTGTCCCTGGATAACCTGAGTTTCACGACCGCGAAAATATTGCTCTACGGCACGTTTAGTCAATTCATCGAAACTCATGATCCAGAGCACGAGGAACAACGCAAACATAGAAGTAATGAAATCGCCGTAGGCGATCTTCCAACTACCACCGAAATGTCCACCAGCCATAAAGATCTGTTCTTTATATAAGGCAGGTGACTACCCCTGCCCACGCTTAATGGTTTTGAGTGTTGATTCCAAAACTTCACTCGTAGGCTGCCGATCCGTGGGGATAGAACGACGTCCGGCCTCAGCAGCCATGATGGGAGGGGCACCCGTAGCATAGCTGACGATCATGTTGCACATGACTTGGTAATAGTTAACCTCATCCTCGTTCTGCAGTTCGATCTTGATGATCATCGGCTGAATGATTCCGTAGCTGAAGAGCAGCCCGAAAAATGTTCCCGTTAGCGCGGCGGCCACTTTTTCACCGATCAGCGCTTTCTCACCTGAGATGAACTGCATGGTCACCACGATACCTAACACGGCTGCAACAATACCTACACCAGGCAGGGCGTCCGCCACCTTATTCAGAACGATCAATGGTTGATAGGAATGGTGCCGAATTCGTTCGATGTCCTCGTTGAGGGCGGAACGCAATTGTTCAGGTTTCATCCGGCCCTCGATGAGCGGTCGAAGAGCGTCCTGGAGAAATCCAACTGCGTGGTGATCATTGATAAAGGACTGATATTTTGCAAAAACCGGGCTAGTATTCGGGCTGAGAACATGTTCTTCAATACCGACGACGCCTTGCTCGCGGGCTATCATGAATAGCTCATAAAGAGCTTTCGTCAGATCAATATATCTCTCCGCTGGGAAAGCACTTTTCCCGACAGCGCGTTTGATCTGGCTGAGCATCAGCTTGAGCAGAGAAGGAGGACTTGACCCAAGTACGAAGCCGATCATGATCCCGGTTACAATACCGAGTTCCCCAGGGTGATACAGACCCATGAAATTACCACCGTTGAAGAGGAAGCCCCCAACAACCGAGCCCATAACCACAGCCCATCCAATCAAGAGTAACATGCTCTCGACTCCATTCTGTATAATGTTCTAACTTGGATTTCGAATTTAATTCTCATGTCTGTCGCTCTCGCAGAAAAGAAGAGCGCAATCTGATGATAGCCAACGTGTGAATCTGAGAAACCCTTGACTCGGTCACATCCATAATCTCGGCTATTTCTTTTAACTTCAGATTTTCCATATAGTAAAGGCTCAAGACTTGTAATTGCTGTCGCGGAAGTTTCTCGAAAATGTTACGCAGGATGGCTTTATCTTCGTCATTTAGCAAGTGCATAACTGCATCAGGCGTCTGATTGTCCGCAATCACCTCCTCATGGGTCAAGGCATCCCCCTCCCCTGAGTCATACGCAGGCTCATTCAGGGAAAGATACGTGCAGGGCTTGACTCGTTCAAGCAACTCCGCGAACTCCTCCATCGTCATCTTCATCTCCAAGGCAACCTCCTCCTCAGTTGCCTCACGGCCGAGGCGATGGGCGACGGCATCCTGAGCAGCCTCCAGGGCGCGGGAGGCACGGTGAATGGAGCGCGGAACCCAATCCAGTCGGCGAAGTTCATCTAAGACGGCCCCACGGATTCTCAAAGAACAAAATGTTTTGACACTGCTACCTCGGTCCGGATTATATCGATTCAGGGCGTCAATCAGACCGATGACCCCTGCACTAATTAAATCCTCTTTGGATGTGTGTGGTGGGAAATAAAGGCTCATGCGCGACACGACATGAACCACCAAAGGAAGCATCGATCGTATCAAAAGATCACGTTCCTCGGGGGATTTGGAATCCAAATATTTCGTGGGTTCTTCACCCTCAAATTTCTTAGCGGACATGCTTCCCTGTGTTAATCAACCCAACTTTGCACTGGTTGAATCGGCTGGTTTTGTTTGCTGGCCACCGGCCGATAGTTCGGCTTTCAGTTTAGCAGCTTCTATTTCTGCTTTTTTGACCTCTTCCTCTCGCTTGGCCATTTCGAGCTTTAACGCAGCTTCCTTTTCCTTGGCCGCGACCTCCAGTTTGGTTTCCATCCAAAAATACATCCACTTGGATATAAACACCTTGGAGCAGACCGCAAAGACAACCCCCACCGCAACCGTGATGAAAACCCCGAAACCAAACTCCTGATGGTTATAAATGGCAATGCAGACTCCAATAAGCATTCCAATGAGGCTCGAAATGGTCACGACCCTGGTAAGAGGCGAGGGCAATTTCGTTGTTCTCAAATTCATATGATCAATGCCTGCTTACTTTTTACATCTTAAAGGGCACATCTATTAACTGGCATATGGTTCACGTAGAACAAGAAAAGGTCAATAACAAGGAGCGAACGTCGTGTAAATGTGTCAGCATTTAATAATTCCTTATGCAGCAGCAGGAACATTCATGGATGGAATGGTATAAGTGGGTTCCAGCTTATATTTTGGGGAGATTTCATTATAGGCAATGACCCGCAGAAGAAGAAAACTTTCCGCATAAAACCGTTTCAAACCCAAGCGAATCATCGGAGAGCAGAGGAGGAGAGGATTACGACCCAGTTTAGTCATTTCCTGGATGCCACGAGCCAGGTGATCATGAACATGACGGGCTGTATGAGGATCCATGACTAGAGAGACTTCCTGAGGAGTCTGTCGTACTCCCTTGGAAATGATTTGCTCCAATTCGGGGTGGAGAGTGATGCAGACAAATTTATTGTTTGTCACCTCGCAGTGACGGCAAATTTCCAGCACGAGAACCTTCCGACATGCCTCACTCAGTTCATCTGGGTTTTTCGTAAAAGCGAACTGGTCGCAGAGTTTTTCCAAAATGACACCCAATTCACGGATTGAGACCCCTTCTTTCAGCAGGTTTTGCAACACGCGATGAACGGTGCCGATGTTAAGACCAAGATTTTTCATCTCATTGAGTACCGCAGCGTGGGAATCTTTGAGGGTATCCAAAAGATTTTGAGCATCCTGACGGTTAAAAATATCGGAAGCCGAACTGCGCAATGTTTCACTTACATGAGTAATGAGTACCGACAATGGATCAACGACGGCGTACCCGAGTCTTTCCGCCTCACGGCGATCCGTCTCATTGATCCACATAGCTGGCAATCCGAAAGCTGGTTCCTTGGTTGCCCTACCCCGGAGAAGGGGTTTCGATAGCGAGTCCATTCCCATAGCCATCAACTGTCCGGGAAACAGCTCGGCCCGAGCCACCTCATGATTACGAATCAGGAAGGCGTATTCATGAGGGGGAAGCCCTGGATTATCCCGAACATTAATGGAGGGGATCAAGACACCGAATTCCTGCGAGAGACTCCGTCGAAGAACCGCGATACGATCAAGCATGTTCTTCATGTTACCGTGGACCAGAGGGAGAAGATCGAGACCAATTTCGAGAGCCAGAGGGTCCAGCTTCAAGACTGCTTCAGGACGTTGCTCCCTACCAGGCATATTGACACCCGGGGTGCCATCTGGAGCTTTTCCTCCAGCCGTTCCCTCCGCTTCCCCTACCGGGACATATTCCAGATCCGGTGGTATCAAGCGGGAAACTAAGAAAAGTCCAATCGATAGAAAAAGCATCACCTGCCACGGAAAACCAGGAACACATGCCATTCCCAATAACACGATACTGACAATCATCATTGTTCGCCTACTGCCAAACAGTTGGCGGGTGAAGTCTTCGCCAAGACCAGCACCATGACTGGACCGGGTCACCAAAAGACCAGCTGCGGTTGAAATAAGTAGGGCTGGGATCTGGGCAATCAAACCATCACCTACAGTCAAAAGAGAATACGTATGAATCGATTCCTCTGCTGTGAAATTTTTCTGGAGCATCCCAACGGCAAAACCCCCAATGAGATTGATCACGGTGATAATGATTCCAGCAATGGCATCTCCCTGTACAAATTTGCTGGCACCATCCATGGAGCCATAAAAGTCCGCATCCTTCTGGATCTGTTTTCTCCGATCCCGGGCATCCTTTTCTGAGATGATTCCGGCATTGAGATCCGCATCGATGCTCATTTGTCGACCAGGCATGGCGTCCAAGGTGAATCGAGCGGAGACCTCAGCAACACGACCAGCACCCTTGGTGATGACCATGAAGTTGATAACCGTCAGGATCATGAAGACGATTAGCCCGACAACGAGATTACCTCCGGCCACGAAATCACCGAAGGCGTAGACTAGTTGTCCGGCATCCGCGTTGGAAAGAATGGCGCGGGTAGTCGCCACATTGAGCCCTAGACGAAATAGCGTGACAAAGAGGAGTACTGTTGGAAAGACGTAAAATTCAGTGGGTGTACGCAGGTAACTAACCCTAAGGATTATGAAGATCGAGAGCATGATGCTGGTGCTCAGCATCACATCCAGCATGGGTGGGCTGAACGGCACGATCAAAACCACAACGACCGAGAGAAGTGCCAGGCCGAAAACGAGGTCTCCTCGTTTAAGAATCAAAGCCCAAATGCTACTGGTAGGTTTCATAATGGATTATTTCCGACGATAGCCACGCCGGAACAATTCCGCCAGAATTTGTGCAACTGCTTGAAAATATATGGCGGGTATCGGTTTACCGACCTGACCGTGTTTGTAGAGTCCCTGTGCGAGCTGTTTATTTTCCTGGATCGCCACCCCGATTGCTTCGGCTTTTTCACGAATTTTACGGGCATTCCGATTCATCCCCTTGGCCAAAATAATAGGTGTCGGAGTCACCTCCCGAACATAACGAAGAGCCACAGCATAGTGAGTTGGGTTGGTGATGACGATCGTTGCATCACTCACATTTTCAATCATTCGTCGCATCGAAATCATCTTGCGGGCCATGCCACGCATTTTTTGTTTCACTTCCGTCGAACCTTCCTGCTGTTTATGCTCGTCACGTACCTCCTGAAAACTCATCCGATTATCCTGGGCATATTGCCACATCTGATAGAACAGGTCGAAGGAGCAGATAACTATTAGAGCCAGGACAACACGCCAGCCAATGGCCCAGGCGGCTGCGGCATAAAAATTTCCCAATTCCTGCACATTTACCGGACCGACAAAGACATTATAACTCAACATCTCCTTGAGAGCAGAATAAGTGAAGGCACAAATCAGGATCATTTTTAGTATTGAGGTAATGGTCATCACCGTCTTTTGAGGGGAAAATAGTCTTTTTATTCCTGCGAAAGGATTAAGAGCTGAAAAACCTTGCTGGGTTAATTTTCCCGGGACAAAAACCAGACCCCTGGTCTGGAGAATATTGGAGAGTACCACTGCTAGGATCAATACTGAGCATAGGATTATGAGGGCGAAAATCAGGTAGCTGCTCAGAACGGTTCGAATGGCGCCCTCGATACTAATTTGCGTAGTGTTCTTCCCAAGTTCCGTGAAACACTGAATCATGAACCGAGCCATCTCCCCCGCAAAATACTTACCATAATAGAGCATTCCAAAAAGCAATACCACAAGTGTCGCCGTAGTGGTTAGATCCATGCTTTTGGGCACGTTCCCTTTCGACCTCAGTTCACTGAGGCGTTTCGCAGTTGCCGGTAATTTCTTTTCACTACTCATGATCAGGATCCAACGGCGTTCATTAAAGATTGAAAGTATTTGTGCGACATTGGAATGGTTGCATCCAACTGAAGACGAACAAACCGAAACATCAGTTGCATGAAGTAAAACACCCCAAGAAATCCGACGACAATTTTAATGATAAATCCCTCTGCGAAAATATTAATTCCATGAACGGCACGAGCCAGGAAACCAAGGGTGATGTTCACGAAAAACATCAATGCCATGATCGGGGCGGCGAAAACGATTCCCCCAATGAAAATTCCTGCACTCAACCGGGTAAACATCTCCATGTCGAAATGAGGTTCCGCAAGTGTCCCCAGGGGGATTAACACGAAGCTTTCTCGCAGCGCAACGATGACGATCCTGAAATAATCCTCCAACCAAAAAAATAGAATGGAGACCAAGAGAAACAACCGGCTAAAAAAACCACTGCTCTGAGGTGCGAAGGGATTGAGCTGCTGGGCAGCTAGCAACCCCAGTTCGGCATCAATCAGGGTTCCCCCGAAATAGATTCCAGCAAAAATAATGCGTAGGGTCAGACCGAATCCTGCCCCAATCATGAACTCAGTCAGCATCACCGCAACCAGGTCCGGCAGGGAATAGATATGAACGGCAGCCGGTCCAATTAGGGGCATCAGTAGCACAGACAACCAGATGAGAAAAAAGGCCCGCACCATCATAGGGGCGTTAATCTCGGTGAATCCCGGAGCAAGGATCATCCAGCCACTCAGCCGAGTGACTATCAACCAAAGTGTGATGGGATCAAAGAAGAGACTCATACTTTTTTATATGTGTAGTTTCTCCCTCTCCCTCTCCCTCTTACTCTCACCCTCACTCTTAATCCTCCCCTTCCCTCCGAACGGGAACGGGATTAAGAGTAAGAGTGAGGCAAAGTTGCTGTAAAGTGCAGTTCTCATAGAACTATTTTATCTAACAATATCAGCTGCCTTCTGGAAAAACTGAGCAACAAGCTGGCAGGAGAGCTTGAGTACCCACGGGGCAAGTATCCAGGTGGCTCCGAAGGCAAATATTAATTTTGGCAGAAAGCTAAGCGTCTGCTCCTGAATCGTAGTGATGGTTTGCAGAATGCTGACGAATAACCCCACGATTAGCGCCCCGAGCACAAAGGGTGCAGCAATCAGCATCCCCTGAAAGAGACAGATTTTAATAAGTTCGTAAGCAGCGTCAATATTCATACTCGGAAGCTATCCATCAGGGAACGAATGATCAGAGTCCACCCATCAACCACGACAAAAACCATCAGTTTGATCGGAAGTGCGACTGTTGGAGGAGGAAGCATCATCATACCGAGTGCCATGAGAATCGAGGCAACCACCATGTCGATCACCAGGAACGGCAACAGAATGAGGAGTCCCATCTGAAACCCCTTCTTTAACTCGGAAAGCATGTAGGCCGGGACAATGATTTGAAGCGGTAATTCGTTAGGTGTAGTCAGCTCAATCGGTGTCGACGACATGCTAAGGAATAACCGAAGATCCTGCTCACTGACATATTTGAGCATGAAAGTCTTCATTGGCGTAACCGCTCGATCGATGCCCTCGTCAAAAGTGATCTTATTTTCCCTTAGTGGTATGATAGCATCCTTCGTGATCTTATCCCAAGTGGGTTGCATGATGAAAAAAGTCATGAAGAGGGCCAGCCCCGTCACAACCTGTGTTGGCGGCACCTGCAAGGTAAGTGCATTGCGAAGGAAAGAGAGCACGATGATGATGCGCACGAAAGATGTGGTCATGATGATAATGGACGGAGCCAGGCTCAGGATGGTCATCATCACCAATATCTGAATGGTCGTACTGAGATTGGCCGTCCCCCCCGCCCCGGTTTTACCAGAATTGATTGTCACATTGATCAAATCGTTCATATCGGATGGTTTACTGGCCGATGAGGATGCACTCGTTTGAGGCCAAACAGATCCGATGGAGAGAAAGATAATCAGGACGAGCCAACAGAAGGAAAATTTTCCTCCACCCCTTAATCCGTGGAAATCCCGGTCCGACGCAGCGTTAGAGGAGGATACGTAATCTGTGGGCAAATCGTCTGCGGTTCTTAGGTTCATGATTTGGTGGAGGGTAAGGTGGTGGAAGAAGGGGGGGCAAGTTTCTGCCAAGAAATGCCATGCTGATTGTGCGCCAGGAGAAATCGTTCCTCGCCAACCTGGACAAGAACAATGCACAGATGGGAACTCAGCCAACGTTGCTCTTCAACTTTGATAAACTGCTCACGGGCTTTGAGGAGGCTCTGGAGATTGACCTTCCCACGGTTCACCCACCACCACAGGGCAAAGAGCACCCCGAAGATGATTACCAAAGTCACCAAGCGCCACCATTCATGTCCGGTGGCCTCCATGCCTATCGTTGAAGGTGGGCCAGCAACCAAATGCAGCCAGGCCGTCCTCATTAAAGGTTTTTTATCTTGGGGTGGTTTGCTTGATGACTTCGGTGATCTTAATCCCCAGTGAGTCATCAACTACCACAACCTCTCCTCTTCCAATTAGTTTACCGTTCACATAAAGTTCGACAAACTCCTCAACTTTTTTATCCAATTGTAACACCGTTCCAGGAGCCAGGCACATAATGTCCCGGACCTTCATATTGGTCCGTCCCAGTTCCACGGAAAGCCCCACGGTGATGTCCAATATTAATTCTGCATCATCCATAGGGTTAGTCCAATATCTTGGAGGTTAAAGTCAAGGCAATCGTTTTTCCGGAACGATCCATTCTCGCACGATATTTCGGTATATTACCAAGAAAAACTTCCACTTCCTCAATTTTCCTTTGATCCAGCATGAAGACGTCACCAGGCGAAAGACTCCTCAATTCTCCTAGCGAAACAGAAAATCCCCGCCAATAAGCTGAAACCGGCACCTTGATGTTGAATTGTGGAGAATGGTTGTCCTCCGGCAGTTCAAACAT
>Ga0206919_1073_pt1 | contig 23454 bp, 18 predicted proteins | sample Alteio_BWOrgHeat_67_FD_152962 | JGI IMG/M metagenome (GOLD analysis project Ga0206919, IMG submission 152962) | Enriched cells from forest soil in Barre Woods Harvard Forest LTER site, Petersham, Massachusetts, United States -... | ecosystem: Environmental > Terrestrial > Soil > Temperate forest >... | reverse complement strand
GCGTTCTCTTGCCCGTTGCCTGGTAGTGTGCTACGGCCGCTTCGTACAGATGGCCTTTTCAAAAGAGGAGCCATCGGCAACTTTCGATTCGATGGCGGCAGAGACCGGTGAAGGAGCAGCCGGCGCTGTTGCGGCAGCGGTGCCCGTACTATTTTTCCGGGAGGCGGCACAGCCGGTCAGCAGCGCCGCGGCCAGCAGGGCCGGGAACAGGGTCTTTATCATGTGCAGTAGCAGTTGTTCCCCTAAATTTATTGCTATTTTAATGGTAAACCCGTCCGAAAGACGTAATTTTTTATCTCATTCCCCATAGCCGATGCACGCCCCCTACCGCCCCCTTGCTGGCATGTTCGCCGCCGTTATTGCAGTGACCCTTCATGCGCAGAAAGACTATCCGATACAACCAGTGCCATTTACGCAAGTACAGGTATCAGACCAGTTCTGGGCACCCAAAATGCAGATCAATGCGACTGTAACGATTCCCTACACGTTGGAGCAGTGCAAAAAAAATGGACGGATGGACAATTTCCTGCGTGCAGCAGGAAAACTGAAGGACAACAGGATGACCGCCTTCCCGTTTGACGATACGGACCTGTACAAAGCGATCGAGGGCGCCTGTTACAGCCTGCAGTCGAGGCCCGATGCAAAGCTGGAACGGTACCTGGATACCCTGATCTCGATCATCGGCGACGCACAGGAACCCGATGGCTATCTCTATACCTTTCGAACGATGCACAGCACACATCCGCATGAATGGATCGGTACCCAGCGCTGGCAGAATGAAGAGGACCTCAGCCATGAACTCTACAATGCAGGCCATCTGTACGAAGCGGCCGTAGCACACTACCAGGCAACGGGCAAGAGAACGCTGCTGAACATTGCCCTCAGGAATGCGGACCTCCTCGTACACGATTTTGGGTGGGGGCGCGAAGAAAAATTTCCCGGTCACCAGATCGTGGAAACCGGTCTTACCAAACTGTACAGGGTAACCGGGAAAAAAGAATACCTCGACCTGGCAAAATTTTTCCTCGATGTACGCGGTCCGGGCTCCGCCAACAGTAAGGTGTACAACCAGGCCAACAAAAAAGTAACCGACCAGCACGAGGCAGAGGGCCATGCAGTGCGCGCCGCATATATGTACACCGGTATGGCCGATGTGGCGGCGCTTACGGGTGACCAGGAATACGTTCACGCGATAGACGACATCTGGAATGATGTGGCGGAAAAAAAACTTTACATCACCGGGGGTATCGGTGCCACCGGATCGGGAGAGGCATTTGGTAACGCATATGACCTGCCGAATATGTCTGCCTATGCCGAGACCTGCGCGTCCATTGCCAATGTGTACTGGAACAGCCGGATGTTCTACCTGCACGGCGATTCAAAATATATAGACGTGCTCGAGCGCACATTATACAATGGCCTGCTCGCAGGCGTTTCCCTTGGCGGCAACAGGTTTTTTTATCCCAATCCGCTGGCCTCGATGGGCCAGCAGCGGAGCGCCTGGTTCAGTTGTGCCTGCTGTATCACCAATATGACACGCTTTCTGCCATCGATGCCTGGCTACATCTACGCACAGGACAATAACAATGTGTATGTGAATCTTTTTGTGGGTGGTGAAGTGCACCTGCATTTGCCTGCAGGCGATCTGAGGCTGACACAATCCACCCGCTACCCCTGGGAAGGGAAAGTGGTGATCGGCATCGAAGCAACGCCGGCATCGGCATTTTCAATGCGCGTTCGTATTCCCGGCTGGGCAAAGCAGGAGCCGGTGCCGGGCAGCAGCCTGTACATGCAGGCCTCGTTGCGAACAACGACCCTCACCATACTGCTCAATGGAAAGCCGGTGAGCTATTCCATGGAGAAGGGCTACGCGGTGATCACGCGCACCTGGAAAAAAGGAGATGCGCTCACACTGGACCTCCCGATGGAGGTGGTAAGAATAAAAGCCGATGCGCAGGTGAAAGACGACCGCGGCAAGTATGCGCTTCAGCGTGGCCCCATCGTGTATTGCCTGGAAGGAGTTGACCATGCCGACAGTTCGGTGATGAACATTGTGGTGAGTGCGGATGCGCCGGTCAGCGCCATCTACCGGCCGGAATTGCTGAACGGTGTGGAACAATTTCAGATGCAGGGAATGGCCACCCGGCGTTCGGGAGAAGGCTCACTGGTAACGGAAACACCCGAGCAGGTGGTTGCCATACCCTATTATGCCTGGGCCAACCGTGGCGCTGACCAGATGGAAGTATGGATCGCCGGCACCGCCACGGCGGCAAGACCGCTGCCTGCGCCAACGATCGCATCAAAAAGCAGGGTGAGCGGGTCTGTGAGCAGCCGGCGCATGCTGGCGGCGCTCAATGATCAGTACGATCCCGGAAGTTCTGCTGATCCCGGCGCGGGCTATCTTCACTGGTGGCCAAAAAAAGCAACGACAGAATGGGTGCAGTATGATTTTGACAGCGCGTATACCATCTCCGAATCAAAAGTGTACTGGTTCGATGACAGCCCCGATGGAGGCTGCCGCGTGCCTGCTGCCTGGAAGCTGTTCTACAAAAAAGGCGAAGAATGGCTGCCCGTTACCCCAACGTCGCCCTACGGTGTAACAAAAGATGCGTATAACACGGTTCATTTTACCCCCGTTCGTACCACCGCGCTGAAGATGGAAGTGCAACTGCCGGCGGAATTCGCCACGGGCATACACGAATGGTCGGTGCGGTAGGCACTCCTACATTTTCGAGTTGCTGATGAATGCAATGTGCTTACTATCGGGCGACCAGCTCGGAACATTGATCGTTCCCTGTCCACCATAGATGTAAGCGATCGTTCGCGGTACGCCACCCGAAGCTGGCATCAGGCGCAGGTATATCTTCTTGTAAAACGGATGAGAAGTGGGATCGATGTCTTTCGGAAATGATTCATAGAGGATCCATTTTCCGTCAGGCGAAATATGCGGGAACCAGTCGTTGTATTGATCAAAGGTCACCTGTTCGGGTTCTGAACCATCGGGCCGCATGCGCCAGATCTTCATCGTTCCTGAACGTACCGAGTTGAAATAGATATGGCGCCCGTCGGGGGTGTATTCGGGTCCGTCATCCAGCGTAGTCGTTTGCGTAAGGTTGGTTTCCTTACGTGTGGCGATATCGATGGAAAAAATATCCCACTGGTGATTGCGCTCACCCGTAAAGATCATTTTTTTGCCGTCGGGCGAAAATCCATGCAGGTAGGAGTCTCCCGAGGTATCCCATGTCATTGCCTGCGGGTGATCCGAACCACTCACGGGCAACAGCAATACGGTAGATTTGTGCGCGCCCATGTAGTTACTGATACCCAGCATCTTTCCATCAAATGACAGTACATGGTCATTGTTGTTGTCCTTTGCAAATCCGGTCGGGATGGTTTCTATCGATCCGGTCCTTATCTCATAGCGATGCAATAATCCTTCCTCGCTGTAAATGAGATATTTATTATCGGGCGTCCAGTTGGGGGCCTGCAACGAATTTGGTGCGCTGTGTAATACTCTTCTCAGCCCCGTTGATACATCCATCACTTCGAGGTGGCTGCCTATGTAATCATGGTAGGGTTTGAAATCCGCTGCGGCAGGAATGATGATCCTTACATTGCCGAAGATGGCCTGTTCCCTCGTATCCTCCACATGCGAGCAAATAAAAATGCCGGCATACACCTCATCATTCAACAGCATTTCCTTTGTAACCGTTTTGTATTCTTCACCAGGCGTAGCAGCGGAAAAACTGAATGTGTTCCCGGATCGTTCCAGCAGGATATTGGTGGGATGATAGGAAGAAAGGATGAGCTGCCCGGTGGTATCGCCGTCCGAAGCACGGTACTGCAGCGAAGTGAGCAGCGGAAGTCCGCCATGCACGGCTCCATCTACATAACGCGAATCTTTGGTGAGCTTGTCCCGGGCCATGATCCCGATCTTTCGGTGACCGGCCTTGCCTGCACCCAGGAACTGCACAGTGGCCTGGATGATAAAATCACCCTTTATTTTTTTCCAGGCAAATTGAAACTGGTCAAGGTTGGTCCACATGTTTTTACCGGCACCCGTCAACAAATAGGTCTGGTCTTCCGCACGGTAAACAGTGGATCCCGCAAGCAAGGGGCTACCTACGTCTCCATGATCTGTAAACTGGCCAACAGGTTGTGAGAACATGAATGCAGGTGAACAAAGCAGCAAGGCGGTAAACAGTTTTTGCATAAACAGGATGTGCCTATAAATGTACTTTGTTTACCTGCTAAAGAGAAGGATGCGGAAGAAAAATGCGCGTTGCTGCAATTGTTGCATTGCAAAATGGAATATCCGCCGGATTATTTTTTGAAAGTTGCGTTTTTTGCGATGTCAACGTCTTTGGCCACATCCGGCCGTATGAGTGCCCAGTGAAAAAGAAGGTGCTTATTTTTTTCGGAGCGTTCGCCGTTCTGCTCGCTGTAATGTGTCAGCGGCATGTCTCGGTAGATGGGTCGCGTGATGTTTACTACCTCATCCCAATAGTGAACTGACCTTTCCAGGCTGGAGACAGCGTTCAGCTTATCCCGTTCGTTACCCAGGGTACGATATCGCTGAAGGCTCACAGCGCCGCGCAGTTTTTCCGCAAAATGAAGGCCGAGATTCGCCCACACTTTGATGTCGGCTATTTCGTACATCAGTGAGGTATTGTCGTTCACAGGGATATTTGCTACGAGGTTCAGCGCTTCCCTGCAATCTGTTTCCAGGTTATTGGCAAGTTGGATGGGCGTAATTTTTTTTGGGTCGATGCTAACGCCCTTTGTAAGGCCGTCCACAAAATCTTTCACCGAAAGGTAGGTGGTATCGGTAACGGGCTGGTTGATGAGGCGGTCCACTGAAATATAGTCTACACTTTTTGTTTTGGCGTCCAGCGCCATAAATCCTTCGCTGTACAATGAGAAATCCCACGTAAAATCAAATACAGAGGCCAGCCGCAGCGGCGTTTTTCCTGCGAGCGCCGATGCGCGGAGCAATGGCGCGGCCTTCGCGCCATACCTGCGTATGAATTCATTTTTGAAAATATCATCCGGCGTGGACGGGTCATATAACAACCTTCCCCATAGTTTATAGAACAGCCATTGCCGTTCGAACGCATATTTCCAGTCGACCGGATCTTTGATCGCAGTGAAATAATCCTTTGCCGGTATATAAGTTTCGGAACCGATGAAATAGCCACCTACATACTGTTGGCTATTCAGCGTGATATGCGACCGGATAAATTCAGGCACCCCCCATCGGAGGCAAAAGAAGTCTTCATTGCGTGCGGTCCAGGTAATGCGATATACCTCCGGTTCCGGCTTGAAATAAGTATCGAACAATTTCCCGCCATGCACCTTGATCAGTCGCGGCGTGGAGTGGGCGTGCGACCAGTTGTATTTCAGGTCGGCCCATATTGGTTTTTGTATGAAATCCAGCGCACCTTCGCAGTCGATCTGGCTGCGCGTGAGTTTTTCTGTTTCAATGCTCGTAATATCCAGTGAGCCTGTGGTGCTGGAGAAGGGGATGCGGTGAATGAGCTTGGTTTTGCGACCGGACAGGCGCATGCCCTCCACGATGGTTTCGCGCATCCAGTCTTCCCGCTGCTGCGGCGTCATACCGGCCATGCCCTCACCGAGCGTGAGCCCGAAACCCGTGAGTTCGGGATATTCCCGGAGCACCTGTGTCACGCATTCACGGGTATAGCGTTTGATGATCTCCGAAGTATCGCCATTTACAAAAAAATGATGTACGAGATTGTCCATCGCCACGTTGTGTGCGCGGGCAAACTCCGGGCTGACAAAAATATTGAATGGCACCAGGTACGTTTCGATGCCGCGCTCTTTTGCCATGCGCAGGATACCATGAAACAGCACCTGCCACCGTTGCAGTTCAGAATCGGAAAAAGGACAGGCTTCGGGAAAATGTTCCGGGCGGATCATATAGGGATAGGGATGCAGGTTCCAGAGGCTGAGCACGTTGAACCTGTTTTGCGCCATCATATCCAGGAATGATTCCCAGAAATGAAGGTTACTGCAGGTTTCCTGGTGCAGGTCGAGCGCATCGCTGTGGCGGTAGGTGTCCCAGGGCAGGTCGAACTTGATGGCCCTGAAAGCATAGTGAGGATGCCCGGACCTGGCATGTATCCCGCCGAGTGGGATGCCGTTCTGAATATCCTCTGCGAGGGAAAAGCACCCGTACAGCAATCCTGTGGCATCGCTCCCGCTAATGGTCAGTTCTTTTCCTGCGCGGAAGATCTGAAAGGATTCGGAACCCAGTAGGCGGGTATCAATGACGAGATGTATCTGGAAGGTTCCGTGGGGACTGAGCCATTTTTTCTCCACCAGTGCTTTCGCCAGTACACCGGCAGCGTAATGCACCTGTGCGGAGGTGTCCCTGACGGAAACGGAAGCTGACTGGCAAAAGAGGTGTGTACCGCATACAACGAGGCAGATCAGCAGGAAGTATCGTTTCATTATAGGTGGAGAGGATCTATTTCCAGTAAGTAAATTTCTTGCCGGTGAAGATCGATTTGGGTATCATGGCGTGTACGCCCAGGGTCTGGTCCACCACCTGGGTCACCTCAAAGTCAACACCGGTACTGGCTATGGAGAGCGCCTCGTTAAAGGTATAGCCCATCTCCTCCTTGATAAAGTTCACCGCTTCCGAGGCGGCCTGCTTCATGGCCTTGTCGAGGTCGGGATCCATTCCCAGCGAAATAAAATGAGTAGGCGTTTCCGCGCGCACGCGGGCGATCTTTTTGTCTTTATGAACGATGAACTGCGCGATCAGTGTCAGCGATGCTTCGATGGCTACGCCGCTGATCTCCCCATTTCCTTCGGCGGCATGGCAGTCGCCCGTGGTGAACAGTGCCCCTGTGGCGGATACGGGCAGGTACAGCGTGGTGCCCTTTACCAGGTGCTTGAGGTCCATATTCCCCCCGTAGTATGACGGCGGGATGGAACTGACCCTCCCCGCTTCGGGTGGAGGCGATACGGCCATCACGCCCATGAAAGGACGGATCGGTATTTCGATGCCTTCTTTGAAAGAGGCGGTTTGCTTTTTACGGTTATAACGGTACACAAAACTTTCGGCGGTAGTAACGGCATCGGGGAGATCGCCTCCTTTTGGCCAGACGCTGTTCACGCCATAGTCGCTGCGTAGAACGATATCGTGGATACGTACCTCGAGCATGTCGCCGGGAGCGGCGCCTTCTATGAAAATGGGGCCGGTGAGCATGTGTCCGCGCAAGGCAGGATCGGGCTTTACATTTTTCATGATGTCGATCAGGTCCTTCGCGTGATCGTCGATCGGAAGGTTATTCGTTTTAAAGAACGCTTCCGGGTCCCGGCGGTTGAGGCCGGTGGTGTTGACTGTCTGGATCTCGACGATGTCACCGTCTTTTACACGCGCTACCGGGGGCACATCGGCACCGTAGTAACCAAATACCATATTGGCGGGAATGCTGCGGACCAGGTGGTCCACTTTTATGGGACTGGTGGGTGCACCTTTATCTGGTTCAGCTGCATGGGCTACGGTTGACATGAGCGGCGATAAGGCCAGCGCGGCAATGCTGCCCTGCGCAGTATTTTTCAGGAATACACGACGGGATGGATTCATGGAATAAATATACTGATAAAATAAACGGGGCGGAAACAATGGGCGCGCAGGACGGCGCGTGGTAAACGGGCATTACCCGACTTCCTTGTACCTTTGATTTGTTATGGACATAGAACCGATCATACAGGAATATCGATCCCTTCGATTGCACGAAGTGCTTGACCATGACCGGTTTAATCAATACGCCATCGTTCATCATTCCAGTGGCATAGAAGGATCAACACTGACTGAGAATGAAACGCGACTGTTGCTGGAAGAAGGTGTGACCCCGAAGGGGAAACCCCTGGAACACAGCCTGATGGTCAAGGATCATTTTGCGGCTTTACAGTTCACACTTGCAGCAGCCCGAAACAAGGAGCCTATAACTATTGGTTTTATTCAATCTATTGCGGCAAGAGTGATGCATTCAACAGGAAGCATTTACGAAAACGTATTAGGCAGGATGGATGCAACAAAAGGAGAATTCAGGAATGAAAACGTCAGCGCCGGGGGCAGCTATTTTATTGGTTATGATAAAGTGGTGCGCTATGTTGAGCGGCTGGTGGAAGACCTGAATGCAGAACTGGCACAGGCGCAAACAATGGGGTCTCAGTTGTTACTTTCTTTCCGTGCTCATTTCGACCTTGTCTCGATTCATCCTTTCTTTGATGGCAATGGACGGACCAGCCGTCTACTGATGAACTATATTCAGGAATATTTCCAGTCACCCCTGGCAATAGTTTACCAGGAATACAAAAACGATTATTTCGATGCGCTGGCAGCGGCACGCAAAACAGAAAAGATCCAGGTTTTTTATGATTTCATGGAAGGCCAATACCGGAAATTCCTTCAATCTGAAATAGATCAATACAGGAATGATTTTTCTCGTGAGTTAACGGACAAAGAGAAAGAAATCCGGGGATCCGGCGGATCTATTTTTTTCTGAGTCAACACCCTTCCACGTTCCCTGAAACTATTCATAAAACAAGACCGGCAGGGAAAATCACTGCCGGTCTTGTTTATAGCCTCTTGATATGTACATCACCAGTTACTCAACCGCAATCCCACCGCATAGGGATATTGCACCAACCCCGTTGATTCCCGGTGTAGCGCATTAAAGCTGTAACTGCCGTAAAGCCGCACGGGCCCTATGCCGAGTTCCATGATACCCGCCACCCGCCAGGGTTGCATATTGAAATCGCTGTACACTTTTTGCTTGCCCCTTTCTGCGCTGATCTGCTTTTCATGCGACCCCACGAGATAGCCCGCACTGGCGCCAAAGCTGAAGCTGAAGCCATCGCGGTGGTGCGGCGTGGTATTAATATTCACCATCAACGGTACGGTGAGATATCCTGCGTACAGTTTGTCTTTCGAAAAGCCGATCGAATCGTTGAAGATGAACGGCGCCGGATCGGAACGGTAGCTGGGACTCTTGTCGTACCTGAAATTATACATCTCGAGCCCGAGCCCGTATTTCAGGTTCAGTACATGGTGAGAAATGTTCAGGCGTTGCATGAAGAACCAGATGTTTACGTTGGAGGATTTGCCGCCGTTCAGCGCGAGGCTGTTCTGGTTAACGGGTCCGTTTGCAGGGCGCAGCACTTTCAGGTAGCCGGTAGATTGTGCGGCGGTATAATCGGTATTGTCACGCAGGTTGGCAAAGCCGAGGTCCATGAACAGCCAGTTGGTGCTGATGATCCCGCTGTGTGGGTTTGTTTTAACGGTTCCTTCGGGGTGCCTTTGTATAGGCCCTGAATTCACCCTGTCTTTTTTTACGATGATGAAATTGCCTACCCTTACAGTGTCGGGAGTGCCGCTGCGTTCTTTCTGTGCCATGCCGCTCAGTGTCAGGCAGCATATGGCCGTTGCGATGATAAATCGTTTCATAGTGTGTTCTTTAAAAATGATCATGATTTGTGACCCAGCGGAATGCCCGCTACGGATGATTTGGATTCTTCGTCCCGCGGTTTGAAGAGCCGGCCGGCCTTCCTCAGTAAACCACGGAGCTTTTCTTTATTCACAGGGATATTCCCGATATAAACACTGTTGCCTGCATCTTCCGTATTCAACTCCCGGTACACGGCATCATGGATGATAACCGGGGCTGTCGTATTTGTTGCCACAGTGCTGGTGATCAAAGGTGCGGACTCTGACAGTGGCGTATTTTTTTCCGGTATAGCAGCCGCGGTGTTCCCTCCAGATACAATAGGCTGCGTTTTTTCAGGCAATACGGCCGAAACTATTTCCTGCGAAGGCGTATTCTTTGGCGTTGTGTTGCTGACCGCGATGGAAGGCTGATCCAGCTCCTGTTTCTGGGGTTCCTGTTCAGGAACGCCATGCCCGTTCTCCGCTATCACGTCATTCGATGGTTCCGGAACTTGTTCCCGGGTACCATCCGGCTTTGGCACCGGAGTACTTACAGGCGTGGTGCGGGCTGTTGCGAGTGCTGCTTTTTGAGGCGATTGCTTCAGCAGCAGGGCTCCCAGGATCACCAGTCCTGCCATCACAGCTGCCGCGGCGATGCGCGACAGGTAAAAAACAACCGGCCTTCTTTCTTTCCGGTACAGGCTTTTTTTACCCGGGAAAGCCAGTGTTTCCGGTTCCAGTTTTGTCCGCTGCAACAGCGCCAGTTCCTGCCGGTATTCCATGGCCGTCGCCTGCGGAATTTTTACATCTTCCAGCTCCCCATCGATATATAACAGCAACAGTTCCTGCTGCTGCGGTGCCAGTTCCGCCAGGTGCTGCCGGCGGTACAATCCGTTGTGATCGGGATAGGCAACAGCGGCGATATCCAGTTTTGCCTGGCCAAGCACCTCCAGTTCGGCGCCCAGGTCGGGGTTCTGCCGCACAAAGTCTTCCACCGCGGTTGCATCCGGGGGCGATAGTTCGCCATCCATGTACAGCAGGAAAAACTCCTCGTAATTATTTCTGTTGATGGTCATTATAAAACGTTTTCCGGGCTTACCAGGTAATTTCTCATCGCCAGTCGTGCCCGGTGCAGGTATACTTTTACCTGGCTGGCATTGAGGTCCATGATCTCCCCGATCTCTTCGTAAGTATAGCCCTCATAATCCTTAAGCATGATGAGGCTTTTCTGTGTTTCGTTCAACCTGTTCAGCGCTTCCATCAGTACCTTCTTCAGCTGGGCGGGCCGCTGCTGACCGATGAATGTGCTTTCATGAAAATCTTCTTTCAACTGTATCCGCTTCACTTTCCTGATGTGGTCGATCATCTGGTTATATGCTACGGTAAAAAGATAGGACTTCGATTTGTCGTTCTCTACCTGCTCGCGGTTGCGCCAGAGTTTTTCAAAGGCCGTCTGAATAATATCCCGCGCATCTTCCTCGTGCCGCAGGTTCTTTACGATGAACCGGTAGACATTATCGGCATAGAGATCAACGCAGAGGTTATATTCTTTCTCAGTCATAAACAGCGGGCATTCACCGTACCGATATAATACGATACACGTTGCAGTTTGTTACAATAATATGAAAAAAGAAAGGTAGAGAGCGGCTCAGTGCAGGGTCACGGACAAGTGGTGCAGCGAGGTAAGCAGGAGGTCGCGGTCGTCGTCACCGCCGGAGGCACCGCATTTCTATTCGCAGGTGCAGGGCTTTTTGGTGGGAATAGCAGTGCTCTGGCGAACAAATGCCAGCAATACAAAAGCTGCAAGGCCTGTCAGCAGCATTATCATGGTGGCTTTCTGTTTCATTCCAGTGGTGTTGAGGAGACGAAGCTACTAAGTTTTTCGTAGACTCCGCTCCGGGTTAAAAAATTTATTTCAGACCGCAAACCGGTATCCCATCCCCTTTATCGTAATGATTTCCAACGAACTATCTTCCTTCAGGTAGCTCCGGAGCTTGGTAATATATACATCCAGGTTGCGGCTGTTGAAGAAGGAATCGTTCCCCCAGATATGGTTGAGCAGGTCCTTCCTGTCTATCACCCGGTCCTTATTGGCATACAGGTATTTGAGCAGTTCGCTCTCGCGGTAAGAGAGGCGGCGCTCTGCGGTGCCGTCTGCCAGGGTTTGTTTATTGATCCAGAAAACATATTTCCCAAGGGTTACCTGGTCGCCTGCGACCGTTGGTGTTCCCCTTTTTACGCGCATGAGATTTTCGATGCGAACGATCAGCTCTTCCATGCTGAAGGGCTTGCGGATATAATCATTGCCGCCGAGCTGGAAGCCTTTGACCACATCTTCCGTTTGCGTTTTTGCCGTGAGAAAAATGATGGGGATGTCATCATTGATCTTCCGGATGTCTTCCGCGATCTCAAAGCCATTGCGGTTGGGGAGCATGATATCCAGCACGCAGATGTCCGGCAATTCTTCCCGGAAAACGGGAATTACCTTATCTCCGTCCGACTCCATTACTACCTCAAAACCGCGGGCCTGTAAGGTTTCCCGGACGATCTTGCCAAGGAACAATTCATCTTCCACATATAATATCTTGATACTCATGTAACGGGCAATTGAATGATGAAAGTACTTCCTTTTCCCTGCCCGCTCTCCACACTGATCGAGCCACCGTGCTGCCGGATGATATGCGACACATAGCTCAGCCCCAGTCCGTATCCCTTGGTATTATGCCGGTCGCCGGTAGGCACGCGGAAGAATTTTTCAAAAACTTTTTGGTGGTACTCCGCCGGTATACCCATGCCATGGTCTGCTACCCGGAGTTCAATCATATCGGGGCTTGAAACCAGTGACACCGAGATCATCGGCGATCCGGGACTGTACTTGACGGCATTGTCCAGGAGATTATATACAACGCTCATGATGTGCAGCTTGTCTGCATGCACCGAAAAATGATCCCCTTCGGTACGGATACTGACATGCGCATCATGTTTTTCGAATTGCAGGCGCATGGTATTGACCACATCGGTGACCAGCAGTTTGAGGTCGAATGTTTCCTTTTGCAGGTCGATGGATTTATTCTCGAACATGGAGAGTTTCAGCACCTTGTCTACCAGCAGGCTGAGGCGCTGCAGTTCTGAAGCCGAAATATCCAGGTATTCCCGGGTTCGCCTGGCATCCTGCATTCCCCCGAAATTCCGGAGTGCTTCTATTGCTACGGTTACGGTGGCGATCGGTGTTTTCAGTTCATGCGTGATATTGCTGATGAACTCGTTTTTGATACCGGCCAGTTTCTGTTGGGCTACCAGGTTGCGGTAGAGATAGACAAAAGAGAGTACCGTCATCGCGATCAGCAGTATGGAAACAACCAGTGGCAGCCGCACTTTATTCAGCAGGTAGTTCGCGGGATTGCCGAAAGAGGCCTGGTAGGCATATGGTTTATTGAAACCTACAAATGCATAGTTGGTGGTCAGTTGTTGTGCCTGGAGACTATCCGGCTTGAGACTGGTCTTTCTTTGTACGGTAACATGGTAGGGCACCGTGATCTCGTTCTTTTTCAGGGTGGTGGCATAGGAAGAATCAACGAGGGAAAGGCGGAGAGAATCCACGAGTGCATTTACCTGGAGCACGATCTTTTTAAAAGAAGCAGGAGGCAGCGAAGACATAGCATCCATTCCCGGCATGGGGCTTTTGAAGTTCTGGCTAATGCGGGGGTGGGGTGGGCCAAAGTCAAAATCGGCGTGTATGCCGGGCTCAGAAGTGGCATTGGGAATGTTCCTGACGAATACGCGGCCCCCGCCACCCATGGCTCCCGCAGATACCCTCGAGGGCTGCAGGGTACTGTCCAGCATCTTACCTGTTACTGTCATACGCAAGACGCCGCGGAGGCTGTCCATATTCATTTTTTTCGAGGAGACCTCGCTGATAAAAACCGAATCGCCACGAACAAATTTTACGAACTGGGTATGCGCGTTTTTGTCGGTTATTCTAAAAGGAAACGCTTTGCGGCGCCGCTTCGACTGGTTGGGATTGGTGGTGACCTTTATCGATGCTATCTCGCGGGGATCGATATTGTTGAGGATGGAATCGGCGGTGCTCTGTTTGTCTGTGATAACGATCATGTGGGTGCTGTCTACATGGTTGTTATTCTTCTTCAGCCGTTCTGCCTGTAATTGCTGGATCGTTTCTTTCAGCAGTACATCGGTCTTTCTTTTCAGGTCCTGCCATTCATCCTTGTACAGGCGCTGCAGCCAGTAATACTGGAATGCTGCGATCAACAGGATTGTGCCCGTCATCAGAACCCTCGAAAGCCATAGTTTGTTCATGCTGAGGCAAAGGTAGGCATCCTGCTATACGGGGATCCGTCCATTAACCTTAATTAACCATAGTGCAACCGTGCTTAACGGCAACTGCCTGTAGTTTTGGGCTGTTAATCGATCCACTAAAATAAATCTGCTGAGATGAAAAGAACATTTCTTTTATTGCCGGGTATGCTGGCACTGCTTTCTGTGAGCGCACAAACAAAACAGGGCACGATCACCTATGAGAAAAAAGTAAACATGTACCGCACGATCACCGATGAGCAGATGCGTGCCATGATACCCGAGTACAGAACGAACAAATTCACGCTGCAGTTCAGCGACAGCAGCTCGATCTACCACGTAGTGGCAGAGGATGAGGCACCCGATCCCTTTGCGGGCGGCGGGGGCGGTGCGCGTGTTTTTTTCCGCACCAGCGGTGCTGGCGGCGACAACTCAATTCTTTACAAGAATTTTGCAACCGGTAAATCCATAGAGGCAACCGACCTGGGCGCAAAGACCTACCTGATAGAAGACAGCATCCGCACCCATCAATGGAAGCTGACAGATGAAACAAAAGCCATACTCGGACATCCCTGCCGGAAGGCTGTTACCGTGCAGACGGTCACAGTCCCCAAAGGGATGAAAATGGTTACGATGAGCGTGAATGGAGGTAAGGCTACCTCAGACACCACTACAAAGGCCGCTGACGGCCCCCAGACAAAACAAGTGGAAGTAGTGGCCTGGTATGCGGATGATATCGCCAGCCCTGTAGGACCCGACAATAATGGCGGGCTGCCCGGCGTGATCCTTCAGCTCGATGTCAACAATGCGGAGACGGTGTATACTGCGACGAACATTAGCAAGGATATCAATGGAAAAGAAATGAAGGAGCCGACAAAAGGAAAGAAAGTAACCAGGACGGAGTTCCGCAAATTACAGGCGGATGCGTTTGGTGGCCAGGGTATGATGAAGACGGTGCATATTGGGATGTAAGTAGTGCTTCAATTCTGTATATCACCATAAGTATTCAAGTTCGAAGCCGTGTGCTAATGCAGACGGCTTTGACTTTTTACGGGTATTGCGCACGGCTAAGAATCTGTGTAACATTGACTGTAGTCTGTTACTCATTCGATAGAAAAAGATTTGCGTTGATGTTATCCACAATTTGTGATATATACAAATACTCTTCCTTGAGTCGCAAAAAGTAATATCTTCTTGAAATTCTTCCTCGCTCTCTTGGTATTTTTCCATACGATAAATACAAGATTTCGCTAGTAGTCTCTATGGTTCTTAAATAGCTTTTTTGAAATATCTTTAAGTTCTTGATTTCTGGCTCTTTCTCGTCCCATCTGTGAAGGGTATCGCTTTGCAAATCTTTAATTGTTTTGGCAACAACGGTGTTGATTTTTTTTTTGTAGTGTCCTATCGAATCTTCGATATTTTCAACGTTAGGTATTCGCTTATACAAATAATTAAAATCTGTCACTAATAGTGGAACTGTATCCACATGCCGGATCGAATAGCCCTGGCATAGCTGCGATTCATTCCTGGCAGATATATGAATCGAGAGAATGAGAAATGCAGATAAAAATCGAAAGTTCATCTCTTATTGGTTTATTTATTAGTGTTCGTAGTTTTTGCCGGATCTCAGCTGCAGCTTCAATGGATTGTTACAGAAGAATCTATGGATCCATAAAGCCGGTATTGGTATCTATCTATTGGATATTTCGTTATCGAAAAACGCCGGCCGGATAGCGCCTTCCTCATTCAGCTGCAAAACGGCCGCTAACAATTAGCGGCCGTTCCTATCAACGTAAAATCCTTTCAACTTATTTCAATATCGCTATCAGCTCAATGTCAAAGATCAGCGCCGAGCCCGGCCCGATCTTGCCACCCGCTCCCTGGTCGCCATAGGCGAGATCCGAAGGGATAAACACTTTCCATTTGCTGCCCACCGTCATCATCGGCAGGATCTCCTGCCAGCCACGGATCACTCCGTTCACCGGGAAGTCCGCCGGCGTGCCGCGATCCACAGAACTGTCGAACACCGTTCCATCGATCAGCGTACCATGGTAGTGACACTTCACCCTGTCGGTAGATTTGGGATGCGTGGTGTCTGTGCCTGCTCTCAGCACTTCATATTGAAGGCCATCCGCCAGCGAGACCACGCCCGGCCGTTTTGCATTGGCCTGCAGGAATTTCTGGCCGGTCACCTTGTTGGCCAGGGCCTTATCCGCACTGATCTTCTGCATATAATTCTGGATGACCCCGTTGCAGGCCTCTTCGGTCATGGCCGCTTTTTTCTTGTTGAATGCTTCATCCATGCCCTTCTGCACGAGCGCCAGGTTCAGGTTGTCAAGCCCCTGGGTCTGGAGATTGCGGGCGATGTTCAGCCCCAGCGCGTAGCTCACACTGTCTTTTTTTGTTTTCAGTGGATTTACCGTGGTTGCTGCGGTCTTTGGCGCCGCCGCCGCCGGTTTTTTTTGCTGCCCGTGTACCAGCAATGCAGCGGGTAATAGCAGGATCGTCAACACATGTTTCATCTTGGTAGTTATTTAATTTGAGGTATCCGCACTGCGGAAACGCAGCAAAGTAAGCACATTAATGGATAGTATTTCCATAAAAAAAACACATAGTTGCCTATGTGTTTTTAACTGTAAGAATGCGCGAGAGATCAGTTGCTGCCGATCGTACGGATCATAAAGGTGCCAGGGGCAGACTTGGCGGCCTTATTCAGCGAAAAGGTAAAGCTCAGCAGGAAGTAGCGCTGCAACACGTTGTACCGGTCATCTTCAATATAGCTCTGGGTCACGTTGCGCGTGGTACCCACGTTGCGGTTCAGCAGATCGAGGGCGGTCAGCTTCACTTCGAGCCTTTTATTTTTCAGGACGCTTTTTGCAATGGAGGCATTCCAGAATGGGATCTGCGTATTGTATCCTTCCGCACGGCCCGTATTGATCGTATAGTTCAGCGTGTTGTTGATTACGAAGCCACCCGGCAGGTAGTTGGTCATCTCCACATTATATCCCTGGGTGAGATAATTCGTGTTCAATGCCGGTTGCAGGGAGTACCTGGATTGACTGTATTTCAGGGCCACAGAAGCAAACAGGTCAATCTTGTTGTCTATCGAAAAGTTCCAGTTCACGGAAGGCGACAGGCCCAGGTTGTCAATATTGTTCTGGGTACCGTTGGTAAAGCCAATCAGGTGACTGTAACTGGCATTGAGTGCGGTGCTGATATTTGAGCGGATCGCCCGGATGGGGAAGCCATAGCTGATACTGGCAATGGAGGTCATCATTCCATTGGCATTCACGGGTATGCTCAGCCTTGAACCATTTGCGAAGATGGAATCCGCATTGACGATGGCATTCTGCGTGAGACCTAAGGTGGCAAAGGCGAAGAAGTTCTTGCGGGTCGCCGGATCGATTGCGTTATAGCTCAGCGTAAAATTATGATTGTAGGAACGCTTGAGGTCCGGGTTTCCCTTGCGAACATTCAGGATATCCGATACGTTGTAGATGGGCTGTAATTGCTGCGCCGAGGGTTGCTGGGTAGATGTGCTATAGTTCAGCCGCAGGTTACGGTAGTTATTGAACTTGTATTGAAACACGCCATTGGGCAGCACATCGGTGAACGATTGCCGGATGGTGGATTGGAAAGTCTGGTTGATGCTTTCCAGTGACGCCGCCTGCAGCGAAGCTCCCACGGTATAGTTGTACATTTTCTGGTTGGAGCGAACATTGATGCTGCCGCCCGTATAGGTATAATTGCTCTTGAAATTGTTGCTGAGCTGTGTGTTCAGCAGGTCGTGTTTCCCGGTAGCGGGATTCATATCATAGGCTTTTTTATCACTCTGTCCGATCGTTACACTGCCGAATGCGGCAAACTCGATCAGCGAACGCTTGTCGAGGGGCTCGGTATAGACCACGTTGCCTCCTGTATTATAGGTACCGGCTGTCGTACTGTTGATCTGGTTCAGGATGGAGTCGCTCACAGGCAGCCCACCGGAATAAAACGTGGTTTTGGAGTTCTGCGTGCCGGTCTGGTTGCTGTTGTTATAGTTCATATTGATGTCGGCAGAGATGGTCCTTCCTTTTTTACCAAACCGGTGACGGAACAGCATGTCATTGGTAAAAGTGTACCCGTCTGATTTGGACGTGCTGTTGTTGAATCCATCGTTTAGCTTGTTATTGTTCAGGTCGATGGAGCTAAAATTGCTGTTGACCGCGCTTGCCTGCTGCTGGAAAGCCGCGACCGGTGTGATCTTGAACGAAGTGAAACTGTCTATCTTCTGGTCAAGCGCACCATTCAGCCGCTGTTGCGTAATGTCCCTCACGCTCGCATTGGAGGCAGTATAGTTATAATTGTTGCCCGGGAACAGGTATTGCCGGTTGATATCGGTGTTGGTCAGCAGGTGAATATTGCTGGCGATGCCACTCATGTTCAGGTCGGTCTTTTTGTTCCAGGTATCATTTATATTCAAGCCGCCGGACCAGGTACTGGCAACGCCCTGCTGGTTTTGTCCCAGCCCGGTGATCGGGAGGCCGCCATCATTCGAGGCGGTAGTGATAGTGATTCCGCCGCCGTTCCTCATACCCTTGCTGAGCTCACCCGTAAAATTGAGCACATCCGAAAGGCTAAATCCCTGTTTATTGGTGTTATTGACCATGCCGATGAAGGACATCTGCTGGTCGCCATTGAACTTGTTCATATTGGTCTGCGCCTCGTACTTCCCGTCGGTACCCGCACCCCCCGTTACTTTTCCGAAGATGGCATGGTTTCGGTCTTTTTTCAATTGCAGGTTGATGGTCTTTTGCGTATTTCCGTCATCTACACCCGTAAACATAGAACGATCGCTTTTCCTGTCATACACCTGCACTTTGTCCACTGCGTCGGCGTTGAGGTTCTTGGTGGCCATTTTCGGATCGCCGGTAAAGAATTCCCTGCCATTGACCAGTACGCGGCGGATGGTCTCACCATTTACCTTAACGGTGCCATCGGGATCGATGGTAACACCCGGCATCTTTTTAAGCATGTCTTCCACCACGGCATTGGGTGCTGTCTTGAAATTCTCTGTATTGAACTCAATGGTATCATTGTTCATCACTACGGGCGGCCTCTTGGCCATTACCGTAATGCTGTTGTAAGATTTAAGATCTGTGAGGATCACGTTCTGCATGTCTACCTCTTTTCCTTCGGGAACGGTTACACTCACCCATACCGGCGCAAAGCCGACATAGGAAGCAGACAGCAGGTAGTTGCCTTTCGATACCTGCTTCAGCCTGAAATTGCCCATAGAATCGGCGCGGGTAAAATTGATCAGTCCCGAATCTTTGGCGCTTACCAGCGAAACGGTGGCATAGGCCAATCCCTTTTTCGATACGGTGTCATAGATCGTTCCTTTGATGATACTTTTCTGCGCCAGCAGGAACATGGGAAGAAGCGCAATAACAAGAAGCAGGGAGAGTTTTCGCATAGCAGTAATTTATACTGCCAAAAGTAGCGGGCTGCATCAGCAAAAGCGGTTAATGAACTTAGGGGAAAGGTTAATCAAAGTTAATGATCGGCCATCAGGCGCTTAATCGCATTGCGTGGCTTCTCAAAGCCGAAGCTTTTGATCGCATCGTCCATCAGTTTCGATATTTGGGAATTGCAGAGATTCCCTATACTTCCTTCGTGCGTATGGGAAATGTTTGTATCATAAGTAAACTTCCCTTTTTGTATATCTTCCCCCACTTTCTTATAGGCATCGCGGAAAGGCATACCCTGGAGAACGAGCTTGTTCACTTCTTCCACGCTGAACGCGAACCTGTATTTCTCGTCGGCCAATATGTTTTCGCTGATGGTGATATTGCCGATCATCAGCTGAACCATCGCCAGACAATCTTTGAGCTCGGCAAACGCGGGGAACAGGTGTTCCTTGATCAGCTGCAGGTCGCGCTGGTAACCTGATGGGAGGTTAGTGGTCATCAGCATGATCTCGTTCGGCAAGGCCTTGAGGCGGTTGCAACGGGCGCGCACCAGTTCAAACACATCCGGGTTTTTTTTGTGGGGCATGATACTGCTGCCCGTTGTCAGCTCCGCGGGGAAGGAGATAAATCCAAAATTCTGGTTCAGAAAAAGACAGGCATCCATGCTGAGCCTGGCGAGCGTATCAGCCACATTGGCGAGGGCCTGTGCAACGATGCGTTCTGTTTTGCCTCGTCCCATCTGGGCATACACCACGTTATAGTTCAGGTCTTCAAAACCCAATAACTGCGTAGTGAGCGTTCGATTGATGGGGAAGGATGATCCATATCCGGCCGCTGAACCAAGCGGGTTTTTGTTGATGACACGGTATGCGGCCTGCAGCGTAATAACATCGTCGACCAGGCTTTCTGCATAAGCGCCGAACCATAAACCGAACGAAGACGGCATGGCCAGCTGCAGGTGCGTGTATCCCGGCAACAGGTGATCGCGGTATTTCTCGCTTTGTGTGATGAGCAACCGGAAGCACAACGATATTTCACCAACCAGGTTTTCCACTTCTCCCCGCAGGAATAATTTGATGTCGACCAGTACCTGGTCATTGCGGCTGCGGGCGCTGTGTACTTTTTTCCCGGTATCGCCGAGCTCGCGGGTAAGCAGCAACTCCACCTGGGAATGGATGTCTTCAATACCTTCTTCCAGTATAAATTTCCCTTCGGGGATGGAGCGGTATATTTTCTTCAATCCTTTTTTGATGGCAGCGAGTTCGTCAGCGGTCAGCAGGCCCACGCTTTCCAGCATGATGCTGTGGGCCATGGTGCCCGTTACATCGGCCATGGCAAGCTGCAGGTCCATTTCACGGTCCCGCCCCGCCGTAAACAATTCCACCTGCGCGTTCACATTCCCTGTGTTGTCTTTTTGCCAGAGCTTCATGCTAGATCGGTTTAGTTATCCTGCTGCCAAACAGTTCCTGCAGGAGCTGGATATAAAATTCGGTTCCCCCACGTAATTCATCCGTATAAATATACTCATCTGCGGTATGACTCCGGGCGCTGTCACCCGGCCCGATCTTGAGTGCCGGGAACGTCATCAGGGCTTTGTCGCTGGTAGTCGGCGAACCATAGTGGCTGCGCTTCAGGCGAAGGCCCGCCTGTACGATCGGGTGATCCACGGAGATGGAAGTCGGACGCAGGCGGATACTCCGGGGCTCCACGAAACACGAAACATTCGAGCGGATCCTTTGAAGTACTTCTTCGAACGTGTATAGTTCATTCACCCGAACGTCTACGGTGAACCTGCACTCATGCGGTACCACGTTGTGCTGCTCTCCGGCCTGGATGATCGTTACCGTCATCTTCACGGGTCCCAGCAATGGTGATATTTTCTCAAACTGGAACCTCCTGAACCAGTCTATGTCTGTCATCGCACGATAGATGGCATTGTCGCCTTCTTCACGCGCGGCATGGCCGGCTTTACCCTGTGCCGTACAGTCCAGCACCAGGAGGCCCCTTTCGGCGACCGCCATGTTCAGCAGCGTTGGTTCGCCCACGATCCCGAAAGAGCCGTTGCGTCCTTCATTCCCGAAAGCATGGTGTGTTGATTGAATGAACGCATCGTGTTGAAGCAGGGCTTCCACCCCGTTCCTGCCGGAGATCTCCTCCTCGGCAGTTGCGGCGATCACCAGATTATAAGGAAGATTTTTTTGGGGATGGTAAAAACAGAAGGCCTGTATCAGTCCGGTGAGAGCACCCCCTGCATCATTGCTGCCCAGCCCGTAGAGCTTTCCATCCTTTTCTTCTGCAGAAAAGGGATCTTTTGTATAGCCCTTATTCGGGTGAACGGTATCATGGTGTGAGTTCAGCAATATGGATGGTTTCGCCGGATCGAAATGCGCGTTCACTGCCCAGACATTATTGAGAAAGCGATGCGTCGTGATATTCTTTGAACGGAGAAAATCGGCGATGATACCTGCAGTAGCCGTTTCTTCCCTGCTGAATGAGGAAGTCCGGATCAGGTTGCACAATAAACCAAATGTATCCTGGTAACGTTCCGCAGCGCCGGCCAATTCAGATGTATGTATGCTTTTGCTCATGCGCCGGGAATTATGTGTGTGGTACGATCGCGGTACCTGATTTTCTTTCAATGACAAGCGACAGCTCTTCCGCCTTCCCGATCATTACCTGCCGCACACCTTTTTCAAGTGCCCGGAAGGCATTGTCCAGTTTCGGGATCATCCCTGCAAAAATCAGTTTTTCTTCCCGAAGGCGCAGATAAGAGTTGGGATCGATCTGCCCAATCACGCTGGATTCGTCCGCAGCATTGGACAATACGCCGGGTTTTTCAAAGCAGTAGATAAGATCAACCGTGTAATATTCAGACAAGGCAACGGCTATTTCCTGCGCGATCGTGTCTGCATTCGTATTCAGCAATTGTCCATGTGCATCGTGCGTGATCGGCGCCATCACGATATCTATTTGCTCACGCAGCAGGCTGTGCAGCCAGGCGGCATTGACAGAATCGATATCGCCGACAAACCCGTAATCTATTGCCGGGTGTTGTCTTTTGTGTGCTAGGATCGCGTTTCCATCGGCGCCGGTCAGCCCGATCGCGTTGCTCCCCGCAGCCTGGAGTTGCGCTACGAGGGTCTTATTTACATAGCCTGCATATACCATAGTAACTACCCGCAGCGTTTCCGTATCCGTGATGCGTCTGCCATCCACTACCTGCTGTTCGATGCCCAATTGTTCCGCGAGACGGGTGGCCAGTTTGCCGCCGCCATGTACTAAGATTTTATGGCCATTGATCGCAGCAAATGCCCGGATGAATGCAGAAAGTTTTTCCGCATCATCGATGACGTTACCACCGATCTTGATCACATATAGGGGCTGCTTGCTCAACTATAAAAAGATTTTTTATTTTGATGGTTACCGAAGTATTTCAGACAAAACGGCCTGGGCCGCCCAAACGCGGTTGCCCGCCTGCGTGGTCACCAGGCTGCCGGGGCTGTCCAGCACCTCATCGCTCAGCTCAACGTTCCGCCGCACCGGGAGGCAATGCATCACACGCGCCGCATTCGTCACTTTCAATTTGTCTTCGGTGAGCATCCAGGAAGGATCGTTCTCGTATATCTTCCCATAATCCTCGTAGGTGCTCCAGTTCTTTACGTATACATAATCTGCTCCGCGCAGCGCCTTATCCTGATCGTGCTCGATGGTTGCGCCTTTGGTAAACGAGGGGTCCAGTTCATAGTCGTGCGGATGGGTAATGATGAACTCGGCCTTTCCCCATGCAGTGACCCATTGGGCAAAACTGTTGGCTACGCATTGCGGTAATGGTTTCACATGCGGCGCCCAGCTGAGTACAATGCGCGGTCGTGCAGGCCGCTGAGGCTTACCTGCTTTCGGACCGGCCTTCAGGTCTTCTGTAATGGTAGCGATATCTGTGAGGGACTGAAGGGGATGCAGCGTGGCGCTTTCGAGACTGACCACCAGCACTCCTGCATAACGCATGAACTGGTGGATAAACATTTCGCTGTAATCATCTTCCCGGTTTTTCAGCGAAGGGAATGTGCGGATGCACAGCACATCAAAATAAGTACCCAATACCGGCGCTGCGTCTTTTACATGTTCCACGCTGGTGCCGCTCATGATGGCACCCTCTTCGAATTCCAGTGCCCATCCTTCCTTGTCTACATTAAAAACCACGGCTTCCATCCCGAGGTTGCGGGCTGC
>Ga0206919_1077_pt1 | contig 23465 bp, 21 predicted proteins | sample Alteio_BWOrgHeat_67_FD_152962 | JGI IMG/M metagenome (GOLD analysis project Ga0206919, IMG submission 152962) | Enriched cells from forest soil in Barre Woods Harvard Forest LTER site, Petersham, Massachusetts, United States -... | ecosystem: Environmental > Terrestrial > Soil > Temperate forest >... | reverse complement strand
AGGAAGGAGGAGAAGCGGCGGAGCAAACTCGAGGCCGGGCGTTCGTCGGCCGCGGTGGATGTTTCGGCGCCGGCTGCGCCGGTTGAGCTGGGCTGAGGGTTGATCCTCGCAACGAAACTGGCGGACGAGGGGAAGGAGAAATCCGTCTCTCCAGGATTTGACTTCAGGAGAGACGGCAGGGATGGACGGCTACTTCTTCTTGCCGGCGGCCTTTTTCTTGCTGGCCTTTTGTGCGGTCTTCTTCTGCGTGGACTTCGGGGATTTATCGCCCATAACGGTTCTTTCGTTCTGCTGTTTGACTCGCCGGCGGAATAGATGTTTCTCCGAAGGCTGCGTCACCATGACCCGAAATGGGGAGGATGTAAAGGTGCCATGCCACATTTCGCATGGCACCGAATCCGCGCCCGGTCCCCAAATCGGTTCAATCCATCTCCCGCTTCATCAGCGCGCGCTCGATGCGGCGGTCGGGAACCAGCCAGATGAGGGCGACGAAAACGAAGAGACCGTGCGAAATCCACGGGCTGACGAAAGCCAGCGGGATGGCGAGGAAATAACAAAGCGGCGAGATCTTGCCCTTCCAGTCGTTGCCGATCGCCTTGGCCAGCAGGGAATCACGGCCCTGTTGGGCGATGATGGTGTGCTGCAAGATATAATAGGCGATGGCCGCCATCAATAACACGAAGCCGTAGACGGCGGTGGGCATCGGCACGAGATGATTTTCTCCGACCCAGGCGGTGGTGAACGGAAAGAGCGAGAGCCAGAACAGGAGGTGGAGGTTCGCCCACAGAATGCCGCCGGTGACGTGCCGCGTGGAATGGAACAGGTGGTGGTGATTGTTCCAATAGATGCCCACGTAAATGAAGCTGAGGAGGTAGCTGAGGAAGACAGGCAGGAGGGGTTCAAGTCCGGCGAGGCCGGGCGCGTGCGGCACCTTCAATTCCAGCACCATGATGGTGATGATGATGGCGATCACGCCGTCGCTGAAGGCTTCGAGCCGGTTCTTTTCCATGCGGGCGATATTAACTGGAGGGGCATGGGTGTCGCAAGCAGCCCGCGTTGACCGAAAATGGCGTTGAGGTTTGCGCGTCGGCGTAGTCAAATGACACGGCCTTCAGGGCGAATCGCCGGCGATGATTTTCAACACGTTCTCCTATTTCCTGCTGTTTCTGTTGCCGGCGGCGGTGGGTTTCCGGTTGCTGGCTCCGAAATGGCGGGCTCCGCTGCTGGTCGTGTCCGGCGCATCGTTCTACCTTTTCTTTTCGCTGACGGCCGTGGGCGGCGTTGCGGGCGCGTTGTGCCTGGGGCTGTTTCTGTGGGAGGCGTGGTTCAGCCGGCTTTATCGCCCGGGCTCGCGCTGGTGCCTGGCGGGAATCGCGCAGGCGCTGTTGATTTTGTTCATCTTCAAGTATTGGAATTTCGCGACGGGTCTCGCGCGCGGCGCGGACAATCCGTGGCACTGGGCGGGCGCGTTCCTGCCGTTGGGCATCTCGTTCTTCACGTTCGAGTTCATCCACTACGCGCAAGACCGCCGCCAGAACCGCGCCGAGGCAGGTGGATTTTGGGAGTACTTCGCCTTCATCCTCTTTTTCCCGACGCTCGTAGCCGGCCCGATCAAGCGGTATCAGGACTTCCTGCCCGCGCTCCGCCGGCCCTCGACGGACTGGGCGACGGACTGGGAGCGCGGCTTTACGCGCATCCTTTCCGGGCTGGTCAAAAAGTTCGCGGTGGCGGACCTCATGACCGCCTTCACGGTGCACCTCAACGCCGCCGATGTCGCCCGTGCGGAGCGTTGGGTGCTCCCGCTGTGGCTGGTGGCCTACGCGGTGAAGATTTATTTCGATTTCTCCGGGTACTCGGACATTGCCATCGGCTCGGCGCGGCTTTTCGGCCTGAAGGTGAAGGAGAACTTCGACTGGCCGTACTTGCGCACCAACATCGCGGAATTCTGGCGGCACTGGCACATGTCGCTCACGCGGTGGCTGATGGACTACGTTTTCATTCCGCTCGGCGGATCGCGCGTGGCGCTTCCCCGCATTTATCTCAACATCATCGCCACGATGTTTGTCAGCGGCCTGTGGCACGGCGCGGGCCTCAACTTCGTGGTCTGGGGGCTCTGGCATGGTTGTGCCCTCGGGATTCATCGCTGGTGGGCGCACCGACCGGGCCGGGCCGGTGCCGTTCCCACGGTTGCCGGACGCGCCGCCGGGTGGGCTCTGACCTTTGTGACCGTGACGCTGGGCTGGGCCTGGTTCACGATGGATATATCGACTGCCTTGCTCTTTTTCCGACGTCTCATCTTGGGCTGAACATGAAACCGTTGCTCGAAATCAAACACTGGCTCGAATATCTCGGCGGGGCGACCGATCAACGCCCGCGTGGATTCCCGCGCCGGGGCGGCTGGCTGCTCGTGGCCCTGTGGTGGGCGTTGCTGGTTTGTCTGATCGCTGCCTTCTGCGGTCAGAGCTCGAAGTTCATCTACATTGATTTTTGATGCCGTGACGACGCCCCGGACATTTTTCGCCACGCTGGTTGCCGCGCTGCTGCTGATCGCCGGCGTAAACTACACCATTGCGCGCCTGGCGGTGAACTCGATCCCGCGCCAGGTGCTGCGCCACGTGACGCAATCGCCGGCCGATGTTCTGTTGCTCGGCAATTCTGTCATGCAGGCGGGCATCGATGAAGACGCTTTTGTGACCGGATGGAAGGAGCATGGGTCGCCGGTCAAGGCGGTGAATGGCGGCCTGGGCGCCACCGGTCCGGTCGAGCACCTGCTGCTGTGCCGGGTGGCGTTGCAGGCGCAGCCCAATCTCCGCGTCCTGGTCTACGGTTGCTTTGATTCCATGCTGACCGATCCGACGCAGGAGGACTGGTGGCGGTTGCTGGGCAACAACGCGATGGTCTTCTACACGGAACCGGCCGTGGCGGCGCGACATGAGACGAGTACGCCGCTGGGCGCCGCGGCGTTCATGGCGCTGGGGCGGATTCCCATGTTCGTGGAGCGTGGCACGCTGTGGGCGAGGGTTGAGCGGCTGCGGCGTCAGTTGGGCGGTCTGGGTCTGCCGCCCGAAGCGGTCAACCGTTTTGGACGAGTGGCCGATTTTCAACCGGGCGTGGCAGCCGATGACCGCGGCTTCCGTGAAAGGTTTTCGCGGCTGGCGGCGGAACGTGCTCCCTTGTCCGGCGCCATCACAGAGATGCTGACCCTTACCCATGCCCGGGGCCTGAAAGTGCATGTTGTAATGATGCCGAAGCCACCGCCACAGCAGGCCCGGTATCGTTCGCCCGAATGGCAGGCCTACGTGGCGCATTTGCGCACACTGCTGACAGTCTATGGTGCAGATCTGATCGATGCCGACGATTGGGTGCAGGAGGAGTCAATGTTTATTGACTCACAGCACCTGGGTCCGAAAGGGGCGACCGAATTCAGCCAACAGTTGGGCGGCAGACTCGCACGGCTTCCCACCAGGTGAGCCGATGGGCCGCACGCCCGTCGACTTCCGGACGCTGGCGGAATTGGGGAGAGCCTGGGAATTGTGAGCCCGCCATTTGACACCTGATGGTCGGTCTGGTAGTTTGACATCACTCGAAGATAATGAGCACCACCGCCACTGAAAATGAATCCGCCGTCAGTTTGACCGAGAGCGCCGCGAACGAGGTCAAGTCCATGCTGGCGAAGGAGCCGGACAGCGCCGGAAAGGGCTTGCGCATTTATGTCGAGGCGGGCGGCTGCTCGGGCATGCAATATGGCATGGTGTTCGACGAGAAGCGGGACGACGACTGCGTCAGCGAATTCTTCGGCGTTTCGGTGCTGACTGATCCCTTCAGCGCCAACTATCTCCGTGGCTCGATCATCGATTTCAAAGATGAATTGACCGGTGGTGGGTTCAAAATTTCCAATCCCAACGCGCGGCAAAGCTGCGGTTGCGGGAAATCATTCGAAGCCTAGGCGGACTTGATCGACCCGCGCAGGCTGAAAAATGCCGTTCCGTGTGATGCGGAACGGCTTTTTTTCACACCCTTCCGCTTGTCTTTTGGGTCCGCTTTGTTAGCTTCCGCCCGGCATGACAAAATTTTTCAAATACCACGCGCTCGGCAATGATTACATTGTGATCGATCCCCGTGATTTTCCCGGCGAGCTCTCGGTTGAACAGGTCCGGCTGATCTGCCATCGGAACTACGGCGTCGGGTCGGATGGTATTCTGTTCGGACCGCTGCCCTCCACCGCCGCCCGGTTTGGCCTCCGAATCTACAATCCCGACGGGAGCGAAGCCGAGAAGAGCGGCAACGGCCTGCGCATCTTTTCCCGGTATCTTTACGATCAAAAGCTCGTGGGCACGGATGAATTTGCCATCCAGACGGCGGGCGGGCTCGTGACATCGGCGATTTCGCCCGGTGGCCGGATGATTCGCGTGGAAATGGGCAAGGTTCGCTTTTGGAGCGACCAGATTCCGATGACGGGAGCACGACGCGAGGTGATCAGCGAGGTAATCCAGGCGGGCGACCGGCTATTCACGATCTGCGCCGCCACGATTGGCAATCCGCATTGCGTGGCGCCGCTGCCGGAAATCAGTGCGGAACTGGCGCGGCAATATGGACCGCTGCTCGAAAACCACCAGTCGTTTCCCAAGCGGACGAACGTTCAGTTCATGAAAGTGCTCGACCGCGGCAACATCCAGATCGAAATCTGGGAGCGCGGCGCTGGTTATACTCTGGCCTCCGGGAGCAGCAGCAGCGCATCGGCGGCGGTGGCGCATCGCCTGGGTTTGTGCGATTCCTCGGTCAAGGTTCACATGCCGGGTGGGATGATCGCCATCGAAATCGGCGCGGATTTCGCCATCCAGATGACCGGACCGGTGACCCGGGTGGCTGAAGGAGTCATTTCGGCAGAGATGTTCGAAGGGCAGGGCAAACAGGCTTGAGCCAAAATTCCGCTCGCCAAACGCGGTTGTTTCCCTGACCTTACTCCCCAATTTGCATGAGCATGTTTACTGGAACTTACACGGCCATAGTCACCCCCTTTAAGGATGGGAAGATTGATGAACCCGCGTTGGAGCGTTTGGTCAAGACCCAGATCAAGGAAGGCGTGGACGGCATCGTCCCGGTGGGCACAACGGGCGAGTCGCCGACGCTGGATTTTGGCGAACACACCCGCGTCATCGAACTCGCCGTCAAATACGCCGGCGGCAAGATCAAGGTTCTGGCGGGTACCGGCGGCAATGCGACGGCGGAGGCCATTTACCTGACCAAGGCGGCCGAGGATGCCGGCGCGGACGGATCGTTGCAGGTGGCGCCTTATTACAACAAGCCGACGCAGGAAGGGCTGTTCCAGCATTTTCACGCGATCGCCCGCTCGACCAAGTTGCCCATCGTGTTGTACAGCGTGCCCGGACGTTGCGGCGTCGAGATCGCCGTGGAAACCGTCAACCGCCTGGCCCACGACAGCATGAACGTGGTCGGAATCAAGGAAGCCGGCGGCAGCGCCGATCGGGTGAGCCAGTTGCGCGCCGCGCTGGGGCCGAAATTCACGATTCTGAGCGGTGACGACTCGCTGACGCTGCCCTTCATGGCGGTGGGCGCGCAGGGCGTCATCAGCGTGGCGTCGAACGTCATTCCGCGCGAGGTTTCCCACATGGTGCGGGCGTTTGCGATGGGCAAAGTGGAGCTGGCCCTGAAATTGCACGCGCGCTGCTTCCCGCTGTTCAAGGATTTGTTCATCGAGTCCAACCCGATTCCCGTCAAGGCGGCACTGGCCATGATGGGCGCGATCAAGGAAGAATACCGGCTGCCCCTCGTGCCGATGAGCGCAAAAAACCGTACGATCCTCAAGTCGACGTTGAAGGCAGTTGGCGTGCTGGACTAATTCCCGAAGGCGGGCATCATCACGCGCCATGACCAAACTCATCATCACGGGTTCGAAGGGACAGATGGGCCAGATGCTCATCGCCTGTGCAGCGCGCAACCCGGACTTGCAGGTGGTTGGACAGATTGACCAGGGCGACAATCTTGCCGATGTCATCGCGAAGGGGGACGTGGTCATCGACTTCAGTTTTCACAGCGTCACCCCGGATGTCGCCGCATTGTGCGCGCAGCATAAAAAAGCGCTGGTCATCGGCACCACCGGCCATTCCGAGGCGGACAAGGCCGCCATTCGCCTGCACCAAACGGTCATCCCGATGGTCTGGGCCTCGAATTACTCGACCGGGGTCAACACGCTTTTCTGGCTGACACGCAAGGCCGCCGAGATTCTCGGCCCGGGTTTCGATCTGGAGGTGGTGGAGATGCACCATCGCCTGAAAAAAGACGCTCCCAGCGGCACGGCCACGACGTTGCTGGAAATTCTCGCGGATGTGCGCAAGGTGCAGTTGGAACAGGCGCTGCGTCACGGACGCAAAGGCATTACGGGCGAGCGCACGAGCTCAGAGATCGGCATTCATGCGCTCCGAGGGGGCGACGTGGTGGGCGATCACACCGTGATGTTTTCCGGCAAGGGCGAGCGGGTGGAATTGATTCACAAGGCTTCGAGCCGCGAAACCTTTGCGAATGGCGCGCTCAGGGCCGCCCAATGGGTTGTTGGCAGAAAGCCGGGCATCTATGATATGCAGGATGTGCTGGGATTGAAATAATTGTAGTTTGGTAGGAGCCGACGTGCGGAGGCTCTGATTTCAGTCGCACGGAGAATAATGAGCCTCCTTACGTCATCTCCTACATTTACGGTCATCGCGCTGGGTTCCAACTTGGGCGATTCCGCAATGACTGTGCGCGAGGCGATGGACCGATTGCAGATGTTCTCGGACAAGCCGGTCGTCAAATCGTCATTATGGGAAACCGCGCCGGTGGATTGTCCACCGGGGTCGCCGATGTTCGTCAACGCAGTGGTCGGATTCGTTCCACGGGCGGGTGAGACGCCAGAGTCACTGCTCGACAAGCTTCAAGACTTGGAAAAGGAATCTGGCCGTCAGCCCAAGAAGGTGATGAATGAATCCCGTCCGTTGGATCTCGACATCATCGCGTTTGGAAATGAGACGCGAAGCACCGGGCGGCTGGTCCTTCCGCATCCGCGGGCGCATCTGCGGGAGTTTGTCCTCGGACCGCTGGCGGAGATTGCGCCGGATTTGGTTCTGCCGGGGCAAACTTTGAGTGTGCGGAGACTGCTTGATCAGTTACGGGGAGCCGATGGTTCGTGAAATAGCTCCCGCGCCGTAGCCGGACCGCGGGCTGTCCCAGCCCGCAGCGGCGGCGCCTGGTTGGGACGCGGATGGATTAACCTGATCAACGCCACCCACACCCGCTAGGTAGACGGGGAAGGTCACGAATATTCAACAGTGCGGGAGCGGGAGCTGCCGCTGCGGATTGAGACAATCCGCGCTCCGAGCCCATCACAGCAAGCCTTGATAAGCGAGCCAGAGCGAGCGGAAGTATTTCATTACGCGCACCGGGTCCTTGCTTTCGGGGATCTCTGCGAACGTGAAACCGGTGAAGCCGCTCTTGGCCAGACCCTTGAAGAGTTTCCGAAACGGGTAATCCTCCAGGTAAATATCCCGCAAATGCACGGTGAAGATCTTTTTCTTCAAGAGGTTGAAATTGTGATCAAAGCCCTCACCGTCCATGTCGCTCTGATTGGAATTCCAGCAGACGCCTACGCTCTTGTGGTCTGCAATGTCCATGATCGTCCGGCAATACGGCACGTTGGCCGTGCCCGAACCATGGACCTCCAGGCGCACCTGGAGACCGAGGTTCGCGGCGAATTCGCCGAGTTCGTGAAGGGACCGCCCGATTTGCACCAATGTCTTCTCCACCGGAACCTCCTTGGGCAGCCCGTTGGGCCGCACTTTGACGCCGGTGGCGCCGACATCCTTGGCCAGAACGATGTATTCCTTGGTTGCTTCAATGTCCTTGCGCAGTTTCGCCTGGTCGGGCGTGTGAAAATCAAAAGTGCTTCCAAGGCTCCAGAGTTTGACGGGCGAATCGGCGAAACGCTTTTTCACTTCCGCGCGCTGATCCTTCGTCAGGGTAACTTCCACACCATGTTTATGGCTGGTGCGCAATTCGACACCCTCGAACTTCGCTTCCGTGCAATTCTTGATGATGGTCTGAATGTCCCAATCCTGCGCGAGGTTGTAGGTGACCATCCCGAGATGATAGGTGGATGGCTTGGAGAGCAAGGGGTAATTCCGGGCGGCCTTGGCGGGCTTTTTTTCGGCGGCGGCGAGCGTGGCCTCAAGGAGGCCGGCGGTGCCGAGACCCAGCCCGGCGATTTTCAAAAAGTGGCGGCGATTCGTTTTCATGGGATGAGTGCGTGAATTGCCGTGAAACTAACGCGTCTCCGAGGGTTCGCAATCCCAAATGATCTGCAATTCCATTGACCCATCGCGTGAATGCCGGTAGCAATGGCGCCCATCAATCCCTTGTAATTGTGTCATGAACGAGACCGCAAAAATCAACCGGGCGCAGTCGTTGACCTTGATTGCCGCCTTTCTGGGCTGGATGTTTGACGGCCTGGAGCAGGGGATTTTTCCATTGGTGGCGCGGCCCGCGCTGCAGGACATGCTGAAAGTCACGAGCGATGCCGAGGTGGGCAAGTGGATGGGCTACATTACCGCGCTTTTTTTGGTGGGCGCGGCGGCGGGTGGCCTGGTCTTCGGGTGGTTGGGTGACCGGATTGGGCGGGTGCGGGCCATGAGTGCGAGCATTCTTACGTACTCGATTTTCTCCGGCTTGTGCGCTTTTGCCGGCACGCCGTGGCAACTGGGAGGGCTGCGCTTTGTAGCCTCCGTCGGAATGGGCGGGGAATGGGCGCTGGGGGTGGCGCTCGTCATGGAATGCTGGCCTGCGAAGCATCGGCCGCTGCTGGCGGGAACGATCGGGGCGGCGGCGAATGTGGGCTATGTGCTGATCGCGGTCCTCGGAGTATTCTTCAAGGTGACCCCGACGTCCTGGCGCTGGGTGATGGTGGCCGGCGCCGCGCCCGCGTTGCTCACTTTCCTGATCCAGATATTTGTGCCGGAGTCAGAGCGCTGGAAGGAGGCGGTGAAGCAACGGGTCGTCAGCCCGGTGCGGGAGATTTTTATGCCGCCCTTGCGGAGGCGCACGCTCTTTGGGATCGCGTTCGCGTCCATCGCGTTGATCGGAACCTGGGGGTCGGTGCAATGGCTGCCGCTATGGGCGGACAAGCTGACGGGCGGGAAAATGCCGACGGCCAAGGCCTACACGCAAATCTGTTCGGGCATTGGCGCCGTGATCGGGTGTTTCATCGGGCCGTGGGTGGGCGGACGGATTGGCCGGCGGCCCGCGTATTTTGGCCTGTGTTTGATGTCGCTGGGAGCGTGCGCGTTTCTGTTCCGCAGTGTTTCGGAATTTGGCGGATTGTTCCTGGGCATGGTCTTCCTGGTGGGCGGGATTACGGCGGCGTTTTACGGCTGGTTTCCGCTGTACCTGCCGGAATTGTTCCCCACCCGCGTCCGGGCGACCGGGCAGGGGGTCAGCTACAATTCCGGCCGTCTCTTCGCGGCGGCAGGGGCGTTGAGCCAGGGACAGTTGGTAAGCCACTATGGTGGAAGCTATGCCCAGGCGGGTTCCGTCGTGACCCTCATCTACGCGCTGGGAATGATCCTGATCTGGTTTGCTCCGGAGACGAAGGACAAGCCGCTTCCAGAGTAATCCGCTCAAGTCATGGTCGACGCGGACTCGGAGATGGCCGCCCGCGCGGCCAGCCGCTTGGCCCGCTGGCCGAGGGCGTCGTAGGTCGCGTATTTGTACATTTCGGTCAACGTCGGATAGTTGAAACAGGTCTGGATGAAGAGGTCCGCACCGGCGCCCATCAACAGGGCGGTCAGGCCGACGTGCACCAGTTCGCTGGCCTGCTCGCCGATGACATGCACGCCGAGCAGTTTCAGGTCCTCTTCATGGAAGATCAATTTCACGAACCCATCCTTGTCGCCGATGATCTGGCCACGGGCGTTGGTGTTGGAGAGGGCCTTGCCGACCACGTAGGGAATGCCCTTTTTCGTGAGCGCATCCTCGGTTTCGCCGGCCATCGAGCACTCCGGAATGGTGTAGATGCCGTAGGGCAGGATGTGGGCGAGGGTGTTTTTGTATTTCAGGTCGAAGGCGTGAACCATGGCCACGCGCGCCTGTTCCATCGAGGTTGAGGCCAGCGCAGGAAAGCCGATCACATCGCCCACCGCGTAGACGTGTGGCACGGTGGTCTGGTAATGCTCGTTCACGTCCAGGTTGCCACGCGGGCTGGGTTGAAGGCCGATCTTTTCCAGACCCAGCCCGTGGGTGTTGCCGGTGCGGCCGGTGGCGGCCAGAACGGTGTTCACCCGGAGCACCTTGCCCGATTTCAAGTGGACGTGAATCAGATCTTCGGCCTCCACTCGTTCGATCGCGTCGGGCATGTGCATGTCGATGCCCATCGTCCTCATGCAGTGGGCCAGCGTGTGGGCCAGTTCCGCGTCCATGAAGCCGAGCAGCCGTTCGCGCCCCTCGACGAGGCTGACCTTGATCCCCAGCGCACTGAACATGCAGGCATATTCGCAGCCGATGACCCCGCCACCGGCGATGAGCATCGTCGGCGGGATGTCGCGCAGATTGAGGATCGAATCGGAATCGTACACGCGGGCATCGTGAAACGGCAGATTGGAAGGATGATGGGGATGCGACCCGGTGGCGATCAGCATGACGTTGCCCTTGATGAAGGCGGGCGGCGAATGCGCGGGGGTGATCGAGATGGTGTGCGGATCCTCGAAGGCGGCAAACCCCGTGTAAAGATCGACGTGATGACGTTTGAGATTCTCCGCGATGCGGGTCCGCTCGCTCTGGACAACGAGGCGTTCGCGGTAGAGAAAGTCGCGTGCAGTAACCTGGTCCTTGAGGCTGAAATTGATCCCGTAAAGCCCGCGCTGACGGAAGCCGGAAAGATACAACGCGGATTCCCGGAGGGTTTTGGAGGGCAAGGTTCCGGTGTTGGCCGCCGCACCGCCGAGGACGTGCTCCTTTTCGATCAAAGCGACGCGCTTGCCGAAGTAAGCCGCCTGGGCTGCGCCCTTTTCACCGGCGGGCCCGGAGCCGATCACGATGAGGTCGTATTTCTTTTCCTGCATAAGCCCCAATAAAAAAGCAGACGTTGAACGACCAAGGTTGAGTTAGGAGGATGTTAACGCGCGGCGGGTTCGGAGGAAAGCTTATTTCCGGCGGTTTTGAGGGCAATGCGTTGGTGGGGCGCGGGTCTGTGGCTCGGTGACAAGACATCGAGGACAGGTGAGTGACAGGACATCGAGGACACTTTGGACCGTCGTTGTCGACCGCAACGGGGCGCGAGCTATGGCTCGGAAGCCGCCCCACTGCTCGTTTTATCTCCTGGTTTGGATCTGCATCTTGTTCCGCCGAGAATCAGGAAGACCCGTTTTAACGGCTAGCCAGGCGTGCAGCGCAGAGAATTCGTGCTGTCCCGGACGAGGGCACCGCGAATTTACCACGAATCGAAAACGGCGAGCCATCAAACCAAGACAGGTCGCAAGTATGCACCAATCCACCACTTCCAACTGTCCTCGATGTCTTGTGCCTGCACTGTCCTCGATGTCCTGTCTCCGAGCCTGTCACCCGCAGCGGCGGTGCCCGGGCGAGGACGTTTGAATCAATTCGCGCTGGTCGTGCGATTCACATTGCTGCGGCTCACAGAGCCGCGCTCCGTATCAGCGGCTCGACATCTCACCGCACCATTCGGCTGCCGCTGCCCACCTGCGTATGTGCGCTTTTGCGCTTGTCGAAGCGGGGTTCCAGCGCAATCGTTTCTCGGTGAGTCCAATGAAAATCACGCCCGCCGACCTGATCGCGATGAAAAAGCGCGGCGAAAAGATTGCCGCGCTGACGGCCTACGATTTCCCAATGGCCCGGCTGCTGGATGAAGCGGGCGTGCCGTTTCTGCTGGTGGGGGATTCTTTGGGTATGGTGGTGCTGGGTTATCCGGACACCACGCATGTGACGATGGTGGAGATCGAGCACCATGTCCGGGCCGCGGCGCGCGCCAAACCTCGCGCGCTCCTGGGCGCGGATTTGCCGTGCCATGCTTATGATACCCCCGCGGACGCCGTAGCCAATGCACGCCGACTGGTGGCCGCAGGCGCAGAAGCGGTGAAGGCGGAGGGCGGCCGGGCGATTCTCCCGCAGGTGCAGGCGATCATTGGCGCGGGAATTCCATATTGCGGCCATCTGGGGATGCTGCCACAGCACGTGCTGGAGGAAGGTGGTTACAAGATCAAGGGTCGCCGGGACGAGGAGATCGCCGCTTTGCATGCGGATGCCCATGTGCTGGCCGAAGCGGGAGCGTTCGCCCTCGTGTTGGAACTGGTCAATCCTCCCGTGGCTGCCGAGATTTCGCAGCGGATCGGCATTCCCACCATTGGCATCGGTTCCGGACCGGATTGCGATGGACAGATCCTCGTGACTCCGGATTTAATCGGGACGTTTCCTTGGTTTACGCCGCGCTTTGTGAAACCGCAGATGAACGCGGCCCCGCAGATCAAGGAAGCGGTTGCCCGGTGGAAGAATCAACTGTAAACAAACCGCTCGCTGGCGATGAAGAAAAAGCTTTCCCATATTGATGCCCGCGGCGAGGCCAGCATGGTGAATGTGTCCGCCAAGCCGGTCATGTTGCGCGAGGCCATCGCCTGCGGCGAGATTCGGATGCAACGAGCCACGCTGGATTTAATCTCCGGCAATCAAATCGCCAAGGGCAACGTGCTGGCGACGGCGCGCATCGCCGGCATTCAGGCGGCCAAACGGACGGGCGAATTAATTCCTTTGTGTCATCCGCTGGCGATTTCCCATTGCGAGGTGAATTTTGAGATTCCAGGTTCACGGGATCGCATCGTGATCACGGCGTCCGCCCGGATTGCGGCGCAGACGGGTGTGGAAATGGAGGCGTTGACGGCGGTGAGTGTCGCGGCCTTGACGATCTACGACATGTGCAAGGCGGTGGACAAGCGGATGCGAATCAACAGCATCAAGTTGGTCGCCAAGACCAAGCGGAGCCTCAATCAATAGGTTGCCACGCAGCAAACGAACATTTTCAACCATGCAAATTCAAGTTGGGATCATCACAATTTCAGATCGGGCTTCGAGAGGGCTGTACGACGATCTGGGCGGCCCGGCGCTCAAGAAGGCTGCGGAAGGTTATGGTTGGCAGGTGAACGCCGAGGCGCTGGTGCCGGATGAGAAGCGCGACATCCAGCGGGCCATTCGCGAGCTGATCAACAAAGGCTGCGCGCTGGTCCTGACGACAGGCGGGACGGGCGTTGCGTTGCGTGATGTGACGCCGGAGGCGGTGCGGGAGATCGCCATCCGCGAGCTGCCGGGCTTTGGCGAGGTGATGCGCATGGAATCATTGAAGATCACGCGGAACGCCATTTTGTCGCGGAATCTGGCGGCGGTGGTGGACAAAACGCTCGTCCTCTGCCTGCCGGGGAAACCAAGCGGGGCGGTGGAGTGTTTAAGCTTTGTGGTGGGCGCGATTCCGCATTGTGTCGAGGTGCTGCAGGAAGTGCCGACGAGTTGCTGACGGCGCTGAATTTTGCGGTGGTGCCGGCCGGAACGAGATGAAAACGGTTTCAACAAGGCATCTTCTGGTCGTGGCCGTGGCGCTGGCCGCAGTTGCCGCCGGGTGCATCACCAGGTCGGCGGCGCGGGCGCAGGCGAATGAAGCGTTCCTCGCCGGACAACGATCCGAGGCCAGGACGGAGGAGCAAAAGGCCCAGCCGATGGTCACGGTGCGGGGTGATGTGCAGCACAGCCAGATTCCATGGACTGAGGAACTGACGCTCGCGCGGGCAATTGTGGCGGCAGGCCTCAATGGGTTGATCAACCCGACGGCATTCGAGGTGATCCGCAAGGGCGAGGCCAGCCGGATCGATGCCCGAAGGTTGTTGCGGGGCGAGGACTTTTCGCTGGAAGCGGGTGATGTGATTGAGATCCGGCAGTAGGGGATGGATTTTGGGTGGCCGACTGACGGGGCGCGCCGTTTACGGCGCTTCAGGGTGGGTTGCAACCGTGGTGTCCGAGTACATTGAAGCGGGCTGAAGCCCGCGCCCCACTGTGCTGGCCCAGTGAAGTTAGCCGGATTTTGGGAGTGGCGGAAGAAACCATTGGCGGGCAGAGTTGTTTACCAAAGCAACACACGATATGAATCTCGAATCATTCATCGCGCTGGCCCGCGAAAAAGGCGCGAGCGATCTGCACCTGGAGGCCGGGTTGCCGGCGGCGCTGCGCATCCGCAGCATTCTGGGAACCATCGGCGAGCCGGTGCCGGCGCAACGCCTGGCGGAGGACGCGCGAGCGCTGATCGGCGAAGACTTGTGGCCGGTGTTTCTCGAACGCCGGTCATTTGACCTGTCGCGGACCATCCAGGGTGTGCGTTGCCGGATCAATGTCTTGCAGACGGCGCGGGGAATCGGCTTCGCCGTCCGTTTGCTGGCGGCGTTTGAGGCGACCATCGAGAAGCTCAATCTGCATCCGGACCTCAAGAAGCTCGCGACGCAGCAAAACGGCCTGGTGTTGATCTGCGGACCGACCGGTTGCGGCAAATCCTCGACGCTGGCGGCGCTCATCCAGGAGATCAACCTGACGGATTCCCGGCACATCGTGACGATCGAAAGCCCGATCGAGTATGCCTTCCGGCCACGGCGCGCCTATATCAGACAACGGGAGGTCGGGCGGGACACGCCGAGTTTTGATCAGGCGCTGCTGGATGCGATGCGTGAGAATCCTGATGTATTGATGGTGGGAGAAATGCGCGAACCGGCGACCATCCGCCTGACGCTCAATGCCTCCGAAACCGGCCATCTCGTGCTTTCGACGATTCATTCGGCATCGTGTGTGGAGGCATTGCAGCGGGTGGTCAGCGCCTTCTCGCCAGAGATTCAGGCCAGCGTGGCGGCGCAACTGGCGGATTGCATTGTTGGCGTGGTGGCGCAACGGCTCAGATTTCGTCCGGAATTGAACATGCTGCTGCCGGAATGCGAAATCTTGACGCCCAGCCATGCCGTCAAGAATTTCATCCGCAACCGCGAGTTTTTCAAAATCGCGTCGATGCTGGAGACGGGCGCTGCGCAGGGGATGTGGACCTTTCAGCGGTACCAAGGCTGGATGGACAAGCGCACGCAGTGGGAACGGCCACCGTCGGCAGCCGAGGCCCCGGCGGAGGCACCGGACGATTTGGTGGCGGAGGTGCCGCCACCGGTTCTGGGCGGAGGATTTGCGCCGGTGACGACGGGAGCGAAGTCGCATTCCGTGTCCAGTGTGCCGGTGACCGCCAAGCCCGCGGGGCCGATCGTGATTGAACCGGTCGAGGGTGGGTTGGAGGAATTGGTGAAGAAGATGAAGTAATCCAACGGACAGTTGAAAGTCCGGGGAAGGGAGTGCACACTGTAGTTAATTCAACCGGTGATCCTTTTATGGCACGATCAAATTCCGAGACGACTGAATCTCCGACCATGAGCCGACGGAAAATGCTGGCGGGTGCAGTGGCGCTCTCTGCGGCGGCGAGTCTGCCGCGCGTGGCCGAAGCTGCCGAGAGAGGTGACCTTTACAAAGTGAAACACGGCCGCATCAATCAATCGGTGGTTCCGTGGTGTTTCAAGCCGATGCCGGTCGAGGAACTGGCCGACCATGCCGTTCAACTCGGGCTTAAATCGGTTGAGCTGGTGACGCCCGACAAGTTCCCGGCGATCAAGGAGCGGGGCCTGACGTGCGCGCTGACGAGCAGTCATGGGTTCACCAAAGGATTTGCGCATGTTGAGGAACATGAGGAGTGCCTCAAGAATTTGACGGAGCGCATCGACGCAACGGCGGCGGCGGGGTTTCCGGCGGTCATCACGTTCTCGGGATTTCGCCGCGGGTTGTCGGACGAGCAGGGGATCAAGAACATGGTGGATGGATTGAAGAAGATCGCCGGGTACGCGGAGAAGAAGCGGGTGACGCTCTGCCTGGAAATGTTGAACTCGCGGGTGAACATCGAGATGAAGGGGCATCCGGACTATTTCTGCGACAACATGGACCGGTCCATCGAGATCATCAAACAGGTGGGGTCCGAGCGCGTGAAAATTCTGTTCGATATTTATCACGTGCAGATCATGCACGGGGACATCATCACGCGGATCAAGCAGGATCATCCGTGGGTGGCGCATTATCACACGGCGGGTGTGCCGGGGCGCAATGAGATCGACGAGAGCCAGGAGATCCATTACGCGCCGATCATGAAGGCGATTCTCGAAACCGGTTACCAGGGGTTTGTGGGGCAGGAGTTTATTCCGCTGCGGGACAAGGTGGCGTCGCTGAGTCAGGCGGTGCGGATTTGTGATGTGTGAGGGTGAAAAGAGGTTTAACCACGAATGGACACCAATGCACACGAATGGGGAAGGGGAACCGAAGGCGTGGGATGCGGGTCTGCTGTGACCCGCAGCGGACACGGCGCGGGCAGGGACGCTTGAATCAAGTGACGCCGCTCGTGTGATTCACATTCCTGCGGGTCACAGACCCGCGCTCCGTGGCAGAGGAGTTGCCTCGATGGTGAGGCGGTCGCCGAGGCGGATTTTTCCGGATCCGAGGACTTGGGCGAGGACGCCCTGACGCTTGTCTTTCATCAATTCGCGCAGGCCGGGCGCCACGAGGTCCATTTTGTGGCAGGGCGTGCGGGGGTCGTAGAAGAGGAGCAGGGCTTCGCCGACGCGGACTTTTTGTCCAAGGAGCGCGATCAGGTCAATGCCGTCGGTCTCAATGTTGGAACGGACCAATCCGGGCGCGATGGATTCGAGGCCGAGGGTGGCAGCGTGTTCGGCGATTTGCTCGCGTCCGATGAGGGTGACCTGACGACGCGTCGGACGGCCGAAATAGCGCGGGTTGTTGGCGATGCCACGGCCTTCGATCACTTCGATTTCGGTTACGGCGCGCAAGGGCTCGCCGGGTTCGGGAGGGTGAAGGTGGAGGGAGGCAACGCGGCCGGTTGGTGCGGTGGTTGGAGGCTTGTTCGTCATCGGGTCAAAGTATGACGGTATCGGGTTGAGGGCTCAAACTTTTCGTCTCATTAGGATGTTCTCAGCGGCAATCTGGAAGGATTGTTTTGTTAGATGTTTTTCCTATCGCGGTGTACCGTCTTCGGCAATACTTAAGGCGAATACTATCCGTAATATGGCGACGATTAAGCAATTTCAAAGACTCGGAGATTTTGCTGAACGTGTCCGGCAGATCATTTCAGAGGAAGATAAATCGTTGTTGAGCAAAGGCAATATCGAGCCTGGAGCGATCTGGAATTGCGCCGAAAGGCTTTGCAGTGTCCTGTTGGACTACTGCAGCTATCGTCTTGCTCCGATTGGGGGCCAGGTCATAAATCCTTTCGACGACCCTTTTGTGGGTGCGGCACTGATTACGAGTGACGGACATGTTCTCGGCGGGCATCGAAAGGAAAGTCGGAATGAACCCCACGCCGAAGTTGAAACGCTAGTCGGTGCATTGAGCGGTGTTGGAACGGCAGAGTCGAGCCGCCTCGTTAAGAAAATCCAAACCGGGCTCGCGGATAAGATTTGGTTTAATGGTGAGCAGGCTGAAAGAGAGTTCGTCCGGTTGTTTGAGGAAGCTGGAAGCGTTGTCAGAACACATAGCCAATCACGGTTTGGCAGCAGCCAGCTTATTCTTCTTTCGAGTCTAGAGCCGTGCCTCGAGTTTGAGAGCCAACCGTCGTGTTCGCGACTCATTGGGGCATTCAAGCCCCATCTTGTGGTTTACGGTTGCGATGATACGAACGCGAAGGGTCAAGGTCGGCCGGAATTGTTGAAGCACGCTTTAAGGGTAATTCCTAACGCGGCCCCCGAACTCAATGTTGAAATCAATTTGCTTTTCTACGCAGCGGTCCATTATTTGAATCGATTGCACACGGCGGCATTGGAGGGGCAGAGCCAGTTCGAGGTCAGCTATATCATTGCCAATCTCGACCGCTTAAAACCGCGAGTGGAAAAAGAAGATGACAGGGTGCGAGTTGTGTTCGATCATTCGATTAGGCTTCCGGTGCATCGCGCGTCGATCGAACCTCGGGCTCCGGCCGGTGACGACGACTTGTACACCAATACAGCGGATATGAACCGGGTGTTGTTTATCAATGCGTTGGCCCCTGAATTTCTGTCTCTGTACGTTCATCGACATTTCGCGGCAACAAATCGAATTCCTGGAATAATTGTTTGCCCGCAAGCCGAACACGAGCAAATTCGCAAAGATGACCGGTCCAAGTCTCAAGCGTTACTCAAGAAACTGAAAGCAGCAGGAACCAAGGTTTATACCAATGTGTTGCGGAAATCCGACGAGCAATTTCTTGCGCTTCAGTCGATTCTTCGCTTTGGGGAACATGTAGCGGCAGAGGCAAAATTATACGCTTTTGTAAAGGAAGATGGAGATCAATACTCAAAATGGGAGGGAAAGGCGCATGACGTGGCGGAAAAGCTTTTGTCCGTTAAAAAACCTCGGCGCATCAGCATCTATTGCGCTCGAAATGCCATCCAAAGCTTAAAGGCACTAATTGTTGAGCTCAACGGGAGAGCCTTCAATGTTGATCACCCGCTTTTTCGTTGTAGTTTTCACGCATTTCTTGTTGCAAAGAATGACGATGATGCTGAAACAGGGAGAGTAGAGCTTGATGGTTGGTTGCGGGATCAAGGACTATCACATCGATTTGCTCCCGGTTGCCGAACCCAAGAAGCCGTCCGTCCCAAGATCGCCGAGATGTTGCACGAATTAAGCTCTGGGCGGCTTGATCCCATCGCCCAGGATTCGTGGTGGCTCGACGGTTTATTAAAGGGTCCAACATGGAAGGAGAGGCAAGCTGCAGGTTTGTTCCTTGCCGGCGCGGCAGAACAGGACCCGATTTTATTTCGGGACCTCATTGGATCAAGAGTTCCCGTGGATTTCGATCCGAAGCATTGGCAAGACACAGTCTCCCGACTCAATGCAGTGGCGAAATACGGTCGTCCTCGAGATGCCGGGGATTTGGATTTGATTCAGTTGCGACTCCGGAAATTCGCCGAGGGATTGGAAATGGCGCTGGGTGAAGTGCCACCGCTCGAGTTTCTTGATGTCGTGTGGCGATATATCGCGGCCGCCAATGCTGTTGCAGATTCAGGGGATCGGTTGGCGGAACTGTTTTCGGGTGGAAGATTGCGGGAATATATCGGGAGGAACTCATTTCTGCTAAGAGAATTGTTCTTCTACGGAAATCGTTCCGAGAATGTACGTGAGACTGCACTCGATCTTGCCTTCAAAATTCTGGAGGAGCAGATCGCTTTTCTTCCGGAGTCGGAAATCACAAAGGTTGCAGTGCGTGTGATGCGGCTTTCGACGCTGCGGAACTCGGTGGAAACTGAAACGATGAAGGGTCGCCTTGCATTAATTCTTAAGGATTATCCCGGCATCCAGGACGCCTCCGAAAGAGAGGCAAGGCGATGTCGCTTCGTCCAGGGAAAGCGCCTGTCCGGGGTCTTCAGCTCCACCGAGGATAAGGCGCATTTGTTCGCTACCTACCTTTTTCTTCGTACTGCTGGATCCGGGGGGATGGAACAAGGTTTGTTCACCGCGGTCGGACGGGAAATCCAGCAAGCTGTATCAAAACCGCAGCAAGGAAAAGTGCCAGTGTCATGGCGCGGTGACCGCACCTCGTTGGCCCGATTGGCACTTTCAGAGGTTCAGCCCGAAGAGATTCTTTCTTACGTTGAAGCAATGACTGAGGACGAAGATGAGTCGATCAAATGGGCTGCTTTGGTGCTCGCAATGGACTTTGGAAATCGGCAAAAGCTCTTGGGTCCCAAGCCAAGCAAGAGTGTTTGCCTATCGCTTCGCCGGAGAATAGGTGCAATATTGGCAAAGCTGTTTGCCGGGGATGTACATTACTGGTTAAAACGGGAGTTCATCCATCTCTTCGAGGTTGACCACTCTTCAGCAAATCCGCTTCCCATTTTCGCTCGGCTCCAAGTGGATGACGTTCTGAATGCCAAGTCGCTTTTGTGTGGGAATGGTGCCGGGGAACACACTGAGGTTCGGCGTGAGCTAGACTTCCTGAGAAAAAGGATGAAGCGTATCCTACTCGTCTTGCCGCCCCTCAGTCGGCGAGATCCACAGGCTGCTACAATTAGGAGTACAACTCCACCGCTTGGGCTTGGAAGTATCGGGACATTCTTGCTGAGCCACGGTCACGAGGTGCAGATTGTTGACTGCCATCGATTCCCTGAGTTGACTAACAAATTACCGGAGCTTGCTCTCGGACGGGATATGCTGGGCTTCAATGTGGTCACCTCCTCGTTCGGTGCCACAAAGGATTTGGTGGCCGAGCTTCGAAATGCCCTTCGTGACAAATGTCCCACGATAGTCCTCGGGGGACATGCTGTTACACTCCACACAAACGAGTTCGTTCGGCATCCAACATTCGGATGGGACTATTTGGTCTTGGGAGATGGCGAGTATCCCGTTCTGCAGATTCTGGAACGGCCTGTTGGGGCGCCTGTAATTCCAATGCGCGGAATAGTTCATCATTCCGCCCGGGCGACAACCGTTCCCTCTCGAGCTGATATGAATTCGGCTGAGTGGAATTCTTTGCCGTGGGTTGACCATGGGATTTACCGCGGACCGGAAGATGTGCCGTATGAGCCGAGTCCAAGCCGTAATGGGAAATGGAAAGAAGCCCATGTTGTGATGTCGCGAGGATGCGCTTGGAAATGTTCATTTTGTACGGAAGCCATTCTCAGGGGAAACGACGGCGAAAATCGGCGTTCCTTTGAAGACGTAATCGGAGAAATCCAAGACTTGGTCGAAAATGCGGGCGCGAACCACATTCAATTCATCGACGATAATCTCCTGCCGCAAATTGCTGCGCGAGGGGTGAATGTGGAGGCAGCGCTTCAATGGGCAGACGGACTGCTCAAGGGGCTTGGCGCGATATCTCAGCAGCATAGATTGTTTGCATGGCGTGGAATATTTCGATTTGAAGATTTTATTAAATATCAGGAATCACGGCCGGGTTGGCTCAAAACGCTAAAAGATTCTGGATGCATGCTCCTCGCGTTCGGAGTGGAGCACGGTTCAGAGGATCGTCGTAGAAAACTCAAGGGTGGATCGGTCAGCAATCAAACGATCGCTTCGGTTGTGAAAGATCTAGCGGAGCACGGAATAGCCACGAAGGGCTATTTCATCGTCGGTGGCGAGAACGAAGACCAGGAGTCAACTTCACATTCGATCGACCTCGCCATATCGGCGAAGTTTACATTGGCGTACTTTGCGCTTTTTAAGAATTTCCGACAGCTGGTTCAGCGGTCGAGAGCGGATATTGGGTCGGTTCAAGACAGGGAGCGAACATTCATGCGCTTTCAAAGTCTTGTGGCGAATTTCGATGAACTGATTCGAGTGCTGAATACTCCAGAGGACTGTCTGGCCCCTTTTGGGCAAACCTACGATTCGGAACGGATCGCCTCAGCGAAACAGGCTATCGAACGCCTCACGGCGGCCGGCTTTCGGTTCGACGATCTTTTTAAATACAATGATTATCACGACGGCCTTGACGAAACGAATGATGATTTATTGGTCTGGAAGTCTCTTGGAAATGACAGACCTACGACCCCATTCTTGCAAGCAGTTCGCCGGGCGTACTTTGAGTTTTATGCGCGGCCGGCGTTTGTTGAGCAATATGAATCGCTAATTCGCAACGGATATTAAAGCGGGAGTCGGTTCTCCGATGCGGACCCATTCACGTTTTGAAATATATTGAGGGCGATCACCTTGGCCCTTGCGCCCGGGCTGTCACATTGCGGGACTACAGTCCTGCCAAAGATGGTTGACAATTCCCAGAACTATGCAAATGTGTGCGGGTTTTTGGAGTCGTTCTTTGAAATCTTAAAAACGGTTGAAGACATGGGTGAAACGCGGAATGGCCGAGACGGCGGCGGGCGTTCGGTGAAATTCGGACGTTACGGCGCGGCACGTGCGGATGCAGCCGTAGTGCAGAGGGAGTCCGGGCCAGTCTTGCCTAGTCAAGGCGAGTCAAGCCTAGCAGCCCGTTTAAGAATGGCCCCTTTTGGGATACCAAGGGGTAATCCGAAAGCTGACCATTACGAGGATGGTGACCAGCAGTAAGGCGCAGTCGCCCAATGGCGAACCGATCAGCAGGGCGGTTGGCGGGACGGCGAGGGCGGCTGCAAATACCAGCGAGAGCGAAAACGCCCAAAAAAGAACCGCCGCTGGCGCATTGCGCGGCTTGCGGAAGCCCCACACTTTGCGTAGCAGCAAGCCCAAATTAAAGGCCGCACACTTGAGGGTATGCACTTTGCTCACATTGATCTGTCCGCGCACCCAGGCTCGCCGCCCGCCGCCGGTCTCACAGACATGCGCAAAGGTCCGCTCGCACCGTTCACTGCGCCAGCGATTCAACCGCCGGCCCTTCCGCCCACGCACCCGCCGCCGGTTGGCGCGATAAGCCGCTTCTTGGGCCGGCGGTTTGTCCGTCCAAACCCGGCGCTTTTGCCACCGCTCCGGGATATACGTCCGCACACCTTGCGCGGCCAGTTCCGCCAGCAAACGGTTGTCGTGATAGGCCTTGTCCAACACCGCCTCCTCAATCTTCGTTTCGCTCCCCGCCAGCACCAGATTGGCCGCGGCTAAACTCACGGTGGCGGGCGCGCTCTCGGGATCGGACTGGTCCGCGAAGGTGACGGTTGCGGCCACGATGGCTTCACTCTCCAGCAGCACCGCATGCTCGGCTTTGTACGCCAGATGCGTGCGTCCGTCCTTCAGCTTGGTAATCCGGCTGTCCGAATCGGTGGGACTTTTCCATTGTTCATTGGAAACTTTCTTGCCCTTGCGCCGGCGATCAAAGCGGCGCAGCTCCGCTTCCGTCGGGTTCTCGAGCCCTTCGGCCCGGGCCAGCCCGCGCAGATATTCCTTCCAATCCGCACCCGTATCCCGGCGCACGATGCTCTTCATGGCGGCGTTGGCTTCCAAGGTCGTGGCATCGATCCCCACGGCCAGGCCGCGCAGCAGCCCTTGGTCTTCCAGCAGGCTCAGCACGAACACGAACACTTGGTCGAAGACCCGTTCTGGCAGCCGTTGCCGGATGATCGTCATGGAGGCGTGCACCGGTGTGGCTTCGGTCAGCGCCACGCCCAAAAAGGTGCGCAGCCCCAGACTGTCCGCACAACGCCAGGCGATGCCCCGCTGGCTGTCCAGGCCTTCAAAGTAACCGATGAACAACATGCGGAAGTAAACGCCCGGTGGAATGCCGGGTCGCCCGCCTTCCTTGTAATAGGGGGCGCAGAGTTGTTCGACGAACTCATCGAAACCGGCTTCACCCAACACTTGGTTGAGCTTGCGGTAGAACGGATGGCCCGGGCCGGTGGCCAGTTTCGCCGTGGGAATGAACAGTTCGTCCTGCTTGGGAATGCGTTTTC
>Ga0206919_1076_pt1 | contig 23625 bp, 21 predicted proteins | sample Alteio_BWOrgHeat_67_FD_152962 | JGI IMG/M metagenome (GOLD analysis project Ga0206919, IMG submission 152962) | Enriched cells from forest soil in Barre Woods Harvard Forest LTER site, Petersham, Massachusetts, United States -... | ecosystem: Environmental > Terrestrial > Soil > Temperate forest >... | reverse complement strand
CATCGTTAATAGATTAACCCGTTGGCTGTTGGAGAAGGCCTCCAGAGGATATATGACCTTGGGATGGTTAAAAAATCATCCCGTACTTCTTCGGTATGCCACCGAGAGAGTTGTTTCATGACTGGTATTACCTACTCATTTTTAGCAAACGTTTAAAGTAATTTAGACGGGGGATTGTCCCAACTTCCCTCTCCAGTTTTTCGATTAATTTTCGCCCTTCCTCCAGGTTCAGGGGGCCTCGATGGAACATGTTGTCTAGTGTTAGAAAATCACCCAAAGATGTTTGGTTTTCAGACGACTCTATAACTATTGGACCTGATGGATCCCATTTTAACGAAGTGGCGACCACGGTGATGAATTCTTCATATTGCCGGGCTGTGGCCTCCCAATTAAATTTCCCAGCCATTTGGTAACCGGACTCAATTAGTTTCTCACGAACTGAATTTAATTGGATTCGTCTCATGGCTTCCACCAATTCATCGGAAACTTTTGGATCAACATATAAGGCCGCCTCACCTGCCACCTCAGGAATGGAGGAGTTATTGCAAGTAATCACCGGACAGCCACAAGACATCGCTTCTAGAATCGGCAATCCGAAACCTTCACACACACTTGGATAAACCAATGCCTCAGCTGCGGAATAGGCACATTGCAATTCGTGATCGCCCAGGTGTAGCTTATGAATATTCAGATCTAGCCCATCGAATACCTCCAGATCACGGGCTCCCGTACAAACAATGTCGAATCCCCAGCAGGAACTGAATTTACGTATTGCAGCAAAAAATAAGTCAGCGTTTTTGTACGAGCGTCGGGCTCCGACCAACAACCAAAATGGTCGTTGAATCTTATATTTCCACCGAAATTCAGCCTGCTCAGACGGCGACTTTCGAGAGTAGTCCGAGGCCAGATGGGCAAAGCGCACTGGCTTATACTGTGTGAAGGGATAAAAACTGAACAGATCCTGCTGGGTACTCTCTGAAATACAGATGAACGCAGATGCCCGCTGGACAGCCAAGAGTTTCTCTCCCCACATTGCTTCCTCAGTCATCTTCGATCGAAGAAAACGCTCTGGAATAAAGTCGTAAGCCACCATCAGAGAAGGAGTATTCAATGGGCACGAATAATAGGTGGAGATGAATAAGCAGGCCTCGTAAAGTCGGCAAATCGCTTCAACTCGCTTTTGGTCATAGGCCAATATGGAATAATCGTGTCCTTGCATCGGAACGTAGCGAATACCATCAACTCTCGGAGCAGAATACTCCCGATCAATCACCACCAATCGTCTTCCAAAAGGTGTATGGGCCCACCGGTTTAGCAAACAGGTCCAGACTCTTGAAATTCCACTTGTTGGATTAAACTGATAGAAAACTCCGTCAATCACGACTTTCCTTTGATCACATTCTTCCACAGATTCGAGATGTGCCTGTTTCGCCTCTTCTCTTTGCTGACGGAAAAAACTAGAAAGTGTTTTTTCGGGATATCGATCCACCTGCGTGTTGTCAGACACCCAGGTAAAATAATTTCCAAGTCTTACAGGAAACTCTGTCTGTTTCTGGAGACGATGCCAGGCCTCAACGGCCCCCTTATATCCGTAATATTTTTCTTTGAACAGAATCTGCTCTTCGAGCACATAGGCTTTATGTTGGAAAATCAGGTTCTCCCGTGCTGTTTCATAATGGGTAAAGGGAAATGTTTTCGACACATCCGAAATCTCCCCACTAATCGCCTGCTCAACTAACAAAGGTGGTTCATGACTTGCCCAAGTCATTCCGGGCCGGAATCGCCATACCCTCAACCAGTCCTGATTAAGATTGTTGGCGTAGGAGTGTGGCGAAATGCTGACAAGATCAGGGCCGACAAAATAATCACAGAAAAAGTAAGCCGCACTCCGTCGACTATCATTAAAAAACATCTGTTGGACTCTTTCCGCCTGTTCCACAGACCATAACTCATCAGCGTCTACCTGCCAGAGGAGACACTCTTGTAATAGATTCACCAGAGGTGCCCGAACCATCTCAATTTTCCCATCCCAAAATTCTCCATCACCCTTTCGATAAACCAGAATTTGACCGGGATGGCTCTCAACTGACGAGTCAATCCACTCGGTCGTGCCATCCTTGCTCAGTCCATTATTATGAAAGTCATCCGGTATTTGTGCTCCATTTCTCAATGACCAACCTGTGTCATGAGTAAGCTTCGCCACTCCCTCGATGATGTGCCATCGCCACGGTACTTTCAATTTGCTGAATGTCTCCAGCTGTTGTGACAAGTAGGGCATTCCATTAAGGACAATGGTGAAAAACTCAATTGGCAGCTCCTGGGGAGCCTTCTCAAATATCGCATATCCATGCCGGACTTTCTCGTTGCCCTCAATCAAACGATAGGAAAAGTCATTCAGAAGACGCATGAGATTGGCATCATTCTTAACCCCTAGAATATCATCGAGAAAGAGATACCTGGCTCCGTAAACCTCCTCTAACTCGGCTCTTCCAGTAAACTCCGACCCGTCAATCAAGACGGCATCAAACTCCTCAATGCCAAAAGTCTGTTTGATATGCTGAATGGCATGACATGGAATCTGATTTTCCTGGATGTACCGCCTTTCTTCGTCACGCCATTGTAAAAGATTTGAAACCGTGGAATAAAATGGATGATTTTTATGCCATACGATAATCTCATCCTCCGTTTCCGTTTCCTCCAAGCCAACGGAGGCCATATTAAAGCAAATGACTTGTTCATTGCCCCGATAACGTTCTTGAAGTGCCGCAAATCGTTGTTTGTTTGCTTCTAGGCAAAATAACCGAGGTTTATCCGGGTTTTCCATGATCCCATTTACCAGATGGCGAGTACTCCCCTCGCCACTTGATGAACCGATTTCCAGGATGTTCTTGAGCTTGGCTGTTTGAGCTATCTTGTAGAGCGCTTTTGCCAGAGGATCATCAACTATCTCTGCAGCAATGAGTTCGCTTTGGCTCATAATGCAGTTTATTGTAAGAAACTAAGCTCTAAGTCTTTTTTTAAATAATCACTCACAGCAGCGATGGCATCCTGGTTCGCCCAGTTACGATGGTAGATGATAAATAAGTTCGCCTCTGCCAACCTCCTATGATACGTCCAGGGACTCTTGCATGAAAAAGGCCATCGTAACAATCGCTGCTGGATCATTTCAAAAGTCATTTACTTACTTTGTTTATAACAATTGGCAGGTCTATGCCAATAAATATGATTTGGACGTGGTGATTATTGAAAAACCGATTGATGACTCTCCCCGAGCAGCAGCAAGGAGTTTGGCCTGGCAGAAGTGTCTTATCTTTGAACATCCCGATCTTGCCCAATATGACCAGGTTGCCTGGGTTGACAGTGATATTCTGATTAATACCAATGGGCCTGATATTTTTGAGGGGGTTCCCCTGGAAAGCGTCGCGGCGGTGGAAGCTGGCGGCGTTCAACGCCGAGAGGATCTGATAAACCACCTGCAGAAACATTTCCCCATACTAGCCCATTTATCGAAAGGCGATCGAGTCGAGTTTCCTGAAGGACTTCCTTCCTACGGACGATCCTATCATGCAGATTTTGGCCTTACGCCAGTTCATGAGTCGGTTGTTCAATCAGGTGTCATGGTACTGAGCAAAACTCACCACCGAAAAACTCTCCTGCGGACCTATGAAACTTATGAGGATAAGGGAGATCAAAAATTGAATTATGAAATGCGGCCTTTAAGCCATGAACTTCAGGAGAGTCATACCTTGCACTGGCTGGATCCCCGATTCAATGTGTTATGGGCTCTCAATAAAGAGGGAGATTATCGCTTTATGTTTCCGAACCACCAGTCCAAGCTTTTGGAATCATTACAAGGTAAGCGCGAATTGATGCGGGGCATCATGGTGCATTTGGGAATTAAAGTAATCTTAAGTCAGAGCTTTTTTCTGCATTTTGCTGGCACCGGATTTACTGACATTCAATATTACGATCTCGCAACCTTTGGCTTGCCCTCCGAGCCGTAATATCAAACCCTTTGCAGATAAACTTCGATCACTAGACGGCTAAACTTTTTACTATTATCTCGGATTTTGGATTGGCTCAGGACAGGTCACCAATTGAGCCACTTTGTCGAGTACAGTGAGTGCCTCGTCAATTACCACCTGTACCCCTCGTCCTCTTGGAGATAGGGCATCCACGATCAGTCGGGAGCTCATACACAGTCGCAACGCACTGGCTGGAACACCGTAACGCGTGCCACATGATACAGGCTGGCCAACCTGGCAACGTAACCTCGCAATTAGTTCTGACCATCCCACAACAGGGACCTTAAAATGGTTGCTTAAGTCGCTGCGAAGCTGTTCGCAAACTTTTATCATCTCATCGCGACTGAAAATCCCTGCTCTATTCGATCCTGAGTGCTTGAGTAAAAATGGGAAAATGGTTGGAAGACTATCCCATGTCTTTGAGTTAGAAGCCGGACGGCGATCCAATTCTAAAACTGGCAGTGGCTCGAAGACAGGATTATTCGAGATTCGATGAGAAACCGCAGTAGCAAAAGACTCAAGAAAGGTGGCGATCTCCCTTTCCGGAAGACTGCGGAAAGCACGAAGTTCGTTTAAAGCAGCTTCCCATCTCAGTAAAAGACCATAATTAGCAACATCATTGAGCATGGACCGAGCCGCCCAGCCTTCTGGCCAGTCTGCCTTCGCAGAATAAGCTCTGAGCGAGGCTGGAGGAAGACATCTCTGCAACCGCCTTCCAGACTCCTTAGGCATTAGAAGCGCCCCACAAAAAGCGGGTCCAGTTACAAATTTTGACCCCGTTATGGCAACCAGGAGCCCAAGATCTAAGTAAGATCGAAGCGTCGATGGGGCCAAACGAAACTGACAGGCATCGACTAGGACTTCCACTTTTTGATGAAACCGTCGTCGTAAGGCAAGAGCACATGCGGGGCTTGGCCCAATGAGGCCAGTTTTCGATACATCAATAAGAATCAGTAGGACACATTTCCCAGCCTTGACAGCATTGGCAGCCAGATTCTCAACTTCAGCATCCACGATTGCTGGACTACGAGGGTTTCCATCGTCCGTACGGCTTTGTACCACGACGATTTCACTTTCAGATCCTCCTTCGAGAGCTGTATTCGAAGTAACTGATACACCCATGGCCGCACGTTCGCTGAAGTGACACCCTCGCAAGGCTGCAGGAACACCGATCCCCGTCTCCGACGGTTCAACCATGATGATTAAAAGAGACGACGTGTTACTGAGAGCCACGAGCTGTGCAACAAAGAGATGGATATCCGTCCCGGAAGCAGCGAAAATAATTTCTAAACCGGAAGAAGAATCAAGTTCACACAGACTGAACAACTCACGACGGATACGGGTCAGTTCCTGAGCGTAGGTTTCTGAAGGGGACTCAGCCTGTGAAAGTCGTTTGCGGAGTTGCTCGGCAGCCACAAAACCTTCAGAGGAGATAGTTGAAGCACTGGAGGAGCCGTATGACAATACCAGCGGATCGGGAGTGGGAGCACATCCATATTTATTTAGTCCTTTAACTGGATCGCACATTATACGCATATCGCCCCCAGAGGTAAGCAACTCAATTGTGGTAGGGAGATTCGATTCCCTTCTTTGTGGTGTTTGGATCACAGTAATCAGGATTCGATTTTCGCCCGTGTAACGACCATTTGCTGCACGGCATTCAAAATTCTATGGACAGGCGTTCTTCGATAGTTCCATTTCTCACCCTGTTCAGGTAGAAGCACGGTCATAGTTGCATTGGCCTCAAACACGATCAATTCGCCAGTTGCGCTCAGACTGAAGTCGATGCCTGCATAATCAAGTCCCTGGAGATTGCAAATCTTCTCCAATGCTTTCATCCCAATCTCACCAATGACCTGCGGCATGTTTTGTAAAAATGTCGCATCTTCAGCACGGTGTTCAGGGTGATCAACCATATCCGCCGAGAAGTAATGGACTTTCCAGTCCCGCGATACCGCTGCATGGAGAGGGTAGAGTTTTCCATTGACCATCATCACTCTGTATTTTCGAAACTTTCCATCGGCGTTTCGAACATTCAAAAATTGGATCACAGCCAGATCCTCTCCGGGGAGTTCTCGAAGCGCCGTCGCCATTTGGTCTGGTCTCTCAACATACTTGAAAAAGCGTCCGGTGTGAAACCCAGGGGTTCGGAGAAGAAAAGGAAAGTCAAAACCTTGGTTTGAAAGAATTGCTGGCGCATCGGATTCGGAGAGAGTCTCCCTCGAGAGCCTGATAATCTTGGGTGTAACGACACCCGGCACCCCAGCTAATCGTTCAGCATTGGTCGACCGTCCTGTTGCCAAAACGGAGGATGGCGGGTTGATAACCGGAGAAGTTATTCGTTCGAGTACCTTCGCTGCTGCTGTCAGAGCTGTACCGGAAAGGTCGGCATCCCCTATCGCATTAAAAATCAAGTGATGAGGAGGTAGGGGCACGGACGGATCATGAAACTCTACCGCAAGCGTTGTGACCATGAATACGCCAAAATCCAGTAGCTTATGGAATGGAAGATCACCACCGTCCCCTGCAATGAAAACAAGTATAGCGATCGGTTTTCCCGTCCCATGATAGGAAAAATGTGTGACTGCACGATTTTGAAAAGCCTGTTTCAGATGCTGATGCGCAGCCTCCTTCTCTCCCAGATCCATTAGAAGGTGGACCATCCCTTCATGCGCTCCGGCTTCGTCTGGGGCCAGGCGCAGGGCTGTTTCGTAATGATATCGGGCTAATGTCTGCTCCCCACAATCACGCAGGAGATGGGCAAGGTTAACATGACTCTTGGCATTATTGGGGTGCCGTGTAACAGCCTCCAGATAAGCCTCACGAGCTTCGGCTCGGAGATGCATGGAAAAAAATCCGTCCCCAAGACTAGTGAGAGCCCCCCAATGCATGGGGTCCCACGCTAATATTCTCTGAAAGACGCGGTTGGCCTCAGCAGCCCTTCCTAATTCAGCGAGGAGGCATCCTCGTTCATAATGTAACTCAATCTGATCCGATTCATTTAATAGGCTACCATCAATCTCCTTCAGCCTCATTTCCCGCAACAGTCGTGGTGACTGGTAGGTCTTCTGCATGCAATCAGACATATAAAGTCATCTGAGTATAATCCTATCAGATGCTACTGCAAGCCCTTAAGGGCGCCCAAGGAGGAACAAAGCTGGTCATCTGCGGGAAAAACCTCTTCGGATTTTAGGATGAAAACACAAAAGCCGACTCTGGTTCCCCAGAGTCGGCTGATGGCAAGGACTTATCCTTTATTCCCTATCCTAATTAACGAAGGAGCGATAGAAGGTTGGACTGGGTGCTGTTAGCTTGAGCTAACATAGCGGTCGCAGCCTGAACCAAGATATTCTCCGTTGAGAGCTGAGTGCTGGCGTTAGCAACATTCAGATCATTGATACGGCTTCGTGCAGTCGTCACGTTGGTTGTTTCAGTGTTAATATTCGTGATGAAGAAGTTGAACTTGGCAATGTTCGCATTAACAATCGCACGTTGCCCGGTGATACTCGTGAGTGCTGAGGTGATCGAGATAATATAATTGGAGGCAATTGTATTATCTGTCAGGTTAGAGCTAGCACCACCGGTGAAGATGCTCAGAATAGTATTCAACACATTACTAATAACAGATGATGTGTTGCTTGTAGTCAGAGAATCCGTCGTCCCTTTGGAGTCAACTGTAATAACCACGTTACTGGCGGAGGTGGTTCCGGCAAACAATGTTGAACCGTTGAAACTCGCATTGGAGTAGATGTTTTGAAACTGTCCACTGAGAATGGATGCTTCCACGGTGTAATTAGCACGATCTGTCGAGCCGAATGCACCGTTGGTCATTTCCTCAGTCAATTGGCTCAATGTTGACGTAATCTGCTGAAGAGTTGACAGGAATCCATCCATCGTCTGAGCGTAACTGACGACATCCTGCACGCCTTGTACCGCCGCATTCAAGCGAGAGATACGGGCCTGCAAGTTGCCTGCTACTGCGGTGCCTGCTGCATCGTCGTAGGGCTGTGCTAGACGACTTCCTGACGACAACTGATTAATTGTATCTCTAAGGTTGTCGTTGTTAATATTTAGATAATTCGTCGCGGCGACCGCGGCGAGATTCGTTCCAATCGTTGCCATATATGTAGTATCCTTTCATTCAAGCACATCATGCGCTTGGCCGGAATCATTCCGGACTACCGCGTTTTTTGTTAGGCGTTCGGCCCGCCCCCGTTACAACTCTACATTGTATCGTGTATGAGTATGTCTCGGGCTTTTCTAGCCATACTTAACTTTTATTTCAAAATGAGTTCAAAACAGATTAACGGGCTACGGAAGCGGGGATTTATTGCCACAGAGAACGCAAAGGCACATAGACAAACGGGCGCTTTGGTTAATCTCGGATTTCGGGTTAAGTCATATGCTTTTTATGGGTTGAAAGAGATAGTTGTAACTAATTAATAATTAGGTAGATAAAACAAAAAATTGGCGGAGCATCAAAGGATTTGCCGCGGGTTTTTCGATCAGAATTCGGGTTTAATACCAGTCATGAAAAGGAGGAGCTACATTCCCTCCACTATCACTCCTTCGATCAGCAGGCAGGCACGCTCGACTGCGAGTAGGGGATCGACGTTCTGTAACAACGATTGATTAAGTTCTTCTAGGCTGCGGATTGATCGCAACACGACTTTCCGAACCTCCTTACCATCGAGCAGTTGCTCCCGTTCCTTTTCCCAGCAGACTGTTTGAAGTGCCGCGATGGATTGCTTTCGCCCCAGCAACACTTCGGCTTCCACTGCTGCCTTAAATACTGCTTCATCTTCCCCGGCAGTTTTCCCATCCTCTTTCTCCAACCTCGATTCCACCTGCTCCCGAACTTTCTGCCAGGTTTGCGATAACAAAGAGGCTCGGCGATAGGCTCTTAATGGACCTTCCCTTTCCTCTGAAAACCACCCTTTCACTAGTTCAGACCATTCGGAGTCTGTCTCTCGATTGGGTATCCCTTCATGAATGGTTACCTTTACGCACCTGGAAAGTATGGTCGGAAGAATCATTTGCGGTTCGGAAGTCGTCAGTAAAATTACCGTGCCACTGGGGGGTTCCTCCAATGTCTTAAGAAAAGCATTTGCAGCATCAGCGCTTCCCAGGCACATCCGTTCACATTCGCAAATCAAGGCAACTTTATAACCTCCATGGTAGGTTTTTAGTTGGAGATTTTTCCCCAGATCCCGCATCTGCTCAATACGGATGCGACGAGACTTTGATTCTGGTCGCACCACATGAAAATCAGCGTGATTAATTGGACTCCCTCCCAGAAGTGCTTCGGCCGCTTTCAAGGCAAGACTCTCGAGACTTCTTTGTTCCAAACCACACAGAAGATAAGCATGAGCCAGCCGATTCGCCTTTTGAGCCTCGATCAATCGTTTGAGAACCTGATCAGAGTTGAAAGACATCTGAAACCTCCTTCCATATTCGTGCAGTTACCTCGTCCAGAGTTCCGCTCGCATCAATCAGACGGACGCGATTCGGCTCTTTCTTGGCCAGCTGACAATATCCCGAACGCACGCTAATAAAAAAATCCAAGGTTTGTGCCTCCATCCGATCAAACGGTTCACCTGGAAGAGATCGCTGTCTCAAACGACGTTGAGCCTCATCAACACTTAAATCTAGGATCAGAGTCAGTCCGGGATGGATATTCCTGACCACAAATGCATTCAACCATTTCACCGGCTCCTCTCCCAACCCACGGGCCAATCCTTGATATATCGTGGTTGAATCATAAAACCGATCGCTCAACACCCATCCCCCTTTTTGAAGTGCAGGACCGATCACCTTATGAACTAGTTCAGCTCGACTGGCGGAGAAGAGTAGCAGTTCAGCCTCGGAACACATCCCCCGTCCCTCAGGTGCATGCTTGAGCAGATTCCTCACCGCCTCGCCAAGCTGGGTCCCCCCCGGTTCACGAGTGACCGTAACGGAGTGTCCTGCACCTACCAGCCGAGCGTGAAGCCGTTCCAACTGTGTCGACTTCCCGCAGGCCTCCGCTCCTTCAAAAGTAATAAATTTCGTCCGCATGTTTCTTTACCGTAAAGTTGACCTCCTCGTATGGAAAGTTATTTACGGTTCAATAATCGAGAGCTGTGAGAAGATTTTTGAGAAATCACTGGCATTGCGGGTGAGCAGCCCCTGAAAGCGTGAGGCGAATGCACCTATCAGTACATCTGCCACAGGCCGTTTGATTATCTTATTGGCACGGCGTCTTTGGACATAATGCGACCAAGCTGCATGAGCTTTCGTGGTATCCGCCCATGTCCAGTCCTCACGATATTCGATGCCAAGGTTGAAAAGAAACTCCTCAAGAGGTTTAATATTTCCGCCGAATGCGGGGGCCAGCTCAATAAACGTGATAGGACAGATTATAAGCCCGTCGCCGCTCCTGCCGATGAGAAGTCGCTCGGTCTTCTCCGCAAAGAGAGCCTCGTCGAGGCCGATGTCAAGAAGCAGGCAGGTATCAACTACCCATGCCATTTATTTACGTTCTCCTTCACGTAATAATTTCATCCAACCAGCAGTTGTTTTCGGCAGAACACTGTCTGTTTGAAAACGTTTCATAAAACCGCGCACGGACTGAATGGTCTTGTTTCCACGATGGCGAATGATCCGAACACGGCATTCGTCATCGGAAATTATTTCCCACATCAAAGGCTGTCCTGGCTTCAAATGGAGCTGCTTGCGGAGCGAAGCGGGCATGGAAACCTGACCTCGCTCGGTAAGAGTGGATTTCATAAAGAGAGAATATCATGTAATCTTATCATGTAAAATATATTCCTTCTCTCTTCCGCGTTTTGTCCCCAATTTTTAGCTTTCTCGCTTTTTACCTTTTCCCATCAATATCGATAGTGATCTGGCTTATAAGGGCCGTCGACTGAAATACCTAGATACTCGGCCTGCTTGGGGGTCAGTTTGGTTAGTTTTGCGCCAAGCTTTTCCAGATGCAACCGGGCAACTTTTTCATCGAGGGTCTTGGGAAGGATATAGACTTGGTTCTTGTACTTGCTGGTTGTTCGATTTTCCCAGAGCTCGATCTGTGCCACCACCTGATTAGTGAAGGAGGCCGACATCACGAAGCTCGGATGGCCTGTGGCACAGCCCAGGTTGACCAATCGACCTTCGGCAAGAATGGTGATAGTCTTGCCGTTTGGCCACACAAACTGATCGACCAGTGGCTTGACTTCGATGCGTCTGAGTTTTTTGTCGGAATAGAGAGAACCTACCTGAACCTCGGAATCGAAGTGGCCGATATTACAAACAATCGCCTGGTTTTTCATTTCCTCCATGTGTTTGCGGGTGATAACATCCACATTACCGGTTGTTGTGACAAAGATATCCCCCATCTTGGCAGCCTCTTCCATGGTCAGAACCTGGAAACCTTCCATCGCAGCCTGCAACGCGTTGATTGGATCAATCTCGGTAACGAGAACACGAGCCCCGAGACCTTTTGCAGCCTGAACGCAGCCTTTGCCGACGTCGCCATATCCGCATACCACAACCACCTTGCCCGCAACCATGACATCTGTCGCGCGCTTGACGGCATCAAGGAAGGACTCACGACATCCGTACAGATTATCGAATTTGCTCTTGGTGCAAGAATCGTTGACGTTTATGGCAGGAAGTTTAAGGGTGCCTTTTTTTAGTCGCTCGTAGAGTCGATGAACTCCGGTGGTTGTCTCTTCAGAAAGACCGACGATCTTCCCAAGCAGCTTGGGGTACTTGTCATGGACCATGTTAGTGAGATCGCCACCATCGTCGAGGATGATGTTGAGCTGAGAGCCATCGGGCCAGTGCAGGGTCTGCTCGATACACCAGTCGAACTCCTCCGCATTCATCCCCTTCCAGGCAAAGACCGCAATTCCCTTGGCAGCGACTGCAGCAGCGGCGTGATCCTGTGTCGAGAAGATGTTACAGGAACTCCAACGCACCTCGGCACCGAGATCGACAAGTGTTTCGATTAGTACCGCAGTTTGGATAGTCATGTGAAGACATCCGGCGATCTTGGCACCTTTCAAGGGCTTTTTACCCTTGTACTCGGCACGAAGCGCCATCAAACCGGGCATCTCAGTTTCTGCAATATTGATCTCCTTGCGACCATAATCGGCCAAGGAGATATCTTTTACTTTATAATCAGGGGTGGTCTTCAGTTTTGCGAGGATCTTAGCGGGTGCATTAGTAGTCATAGTTTGTGTAGTTTAATGAATTAAGTGGAGGGCGCATCTCCGTATGCGCCCCAATTGGATACCTGTTAGGACATGTTTAGTCTTAAAAATCAGATTAAAGCCCAACAGCCCTAGCAAGGGCTGACGCTTTGTCAGTTTTCTCCCACGTCAAGCTAATCAAATCATCCTCGCGTCCGAAATGACCGTAATTGGTGGTCTTGCGATAAATCGGTCGAAGAAGATTAAGCTGTTTGATGATGTTGGCTGGTTTGAAACTGAATACCTCTCGTATCGCCTTCTCAATTTTTTCGTCGCTGGTCTTCCCGGTACCAAACGTATCGACACAGATCGAGATGGGTTCGGGATAACCAATGGCGTACGCGAATTGAACTTCAACCCGATCAGCCAGGCCAGCAGCGACAACGTTTTTGGCCACATACCGCCCCATGTAGGCGGCACTGCGATCCACTTTAGAAGGATCCTTACCACTGAATGCGCCACCACCATGTCGCCCCATTCCACCATAACTATCGACGATGATCTTGCGACCCGTTAATCCGGAGTCACCCTCCGGACCGCCTACAACAAAGCGTCCTGTGGGATTGACAAAATATCGAGTCTTCTTATCAAGCAACCTAGCGGGCAAAATCTTTTTGATGACCTCCTCAACGATGTAACTAAAGATCTCTCGGTGTTTGATCTCCTCCGCATGCTGGGTGGAAATCACCACGGCATCAACGCGGACCGGTTTATAATCTTCATACTGCAACGAAACTTGAGTTTTGGCATCCGGTCGTAGCCACTTGACTTTACCGCTCTTCCGTAGCTGGGCGAGCTTGCGTCCAAGTTTGTGCGCATACACAATGGGGGCAGGCATCAATTCCGGAGTTTCCCTGCAGGCAAAGCCAAACATCAGGCCCTGATCACCTGCGCCTTGCTCGGAGGTATCTTTCCCTTCCGCCTTCTTAGCATCGACTCCCTGTGAAATATCCGGACTTTGACGAGCCAAGGCATTGGTCACAAAAACGGTGTCCGCATGAAATATGTCACCCGGATAAGTATAACCGATATCACGAATCGCCTCGCGAACGAGCTTCACGTAATCAAGCTCGGCTTTAGTGGTGATCTCTCCTGCTACTACCACAAGATTGTTCTTGACCAAGGTTTCACAGGCGACGCGACTTCTCGGGTCCTGAGCGAGGCAACCATCCAATACAAAATCGGAAATGGTATCGCACACTTTGTCTGGATGCCCTTCCGTAACGGACTCGGAAGAGAAAATATATGATTTACTCATCGGGGCAAAATAACGAGGAAACAGGAGAGCGCAATAAAAAAGTTATTGATTCATCTAAATATATCAATGAATATCGTGCATGCATCGTTTACGGTCCACTTCAAGACCAACGCCAACCTTGAGTTCGCTTTGGCCGGTACTGGGCGATCGTTCCCGTTTGCGCCTACTCTCCCTGCTCCGTGACAATGAGCTTTCGGTAGCCGAACTCCAGCAAGTCCTGCAATTGAGCCAACCGACTATTTCCAATCATCTCGGCGTTCTTCGACAGGCACACCTTGTACAAGCCCGTCGGGAAGGGCAACGGATTTATTATCGTTTGGAGACCGAACTCACCAAGCCGATCCAACAACTCTTTCAAGCGGCTATTCTGACAATCCAGGAATCCGGGGATGTGCAACGGGATCAGGCCGCACTGTCTGAAGTGCTCAAAAAACGACAACAGGAGGCTCAGAAATACTTCAATCGAATTGCTGGCCGACTGGGTAAAGCCCATTGTCCTGGTCGAACTTGGACATCAGTCGGTCCGCTCCTTGCCCAATTAATTTCTCAGGATGCGGTCATTGCCGACCTGGGGGCTGGCGAAGGCTGGCTCTCTCTGCTTCTCGCACAAAGGGCGGCGAAAGTTATCGCCATTGATCACTCTCCAAAAATGGTTGAGTTTGCCAGAAACGAGCTAAAACAAAAAGGCATCAAAAATCTTGAATACCGGCTGGGAGACTTGACTTCGCCTCCCATTAATCCTGCCTCCATCGACATTGCGATCCTCAGTCAGGCCCTTCACCATGCCCCCAATCCTACACTGGCCCTTCAGGCTGTTTACAAGATCCTTAAGCCGGGAGGTCGACTGGTTATTCTCGACCTCAATCAGCACCATCTTGATCAGGCACGGGAGATGTACGGAGACTACTGGCTGGGATTCAGTGAATCTGATCTCCGACTCTGGTGTAAAAAAATCGGATTCACCGAAGTCAATGTTCAACTTCTCGACCCGGATATTGATCCCCCTCACCTTCAATCGATCCTATTAGGAGCGATCAAGCCAGCACTGGTTTATAGATAGTAGAGAGTAGTTTTGAGGGAAGAGCATTTTCATTCACAGATTCCACAGATTTACTATTTCATGCTTCCCCGTTCCCAATTCCCAATTCCTAATTGATAATTGAAATGCCCCCCAATGTCCCGACAAGTGGGCGCATACGGAGATTCGCCCTCCACTTTAAGTCCCCTCCTCATTTTTTCCTTTTAGAGAAATTATGAATTTTTGACTTTAGTGTTGGTAGATTGAGTGCAGGTTAAGGTCATGCAAATTCACATCAGTCCTCGCGGCGTCAAACTTACGGCCGCTCTCCATGGGTACGTTGCCGAGAAAATCGGCCATTTGGAACACTTCATGGATCATATCGTTGGTGCACATATCGCTATTGTCCATGATCAGACAAAAGCCAATAAGCATGCCTTCGTCGTTAAAGTCCACCTGGCCATTCCGGGTCCGGATCTTCACGCTGAGGATAAAGGACATGAGCTCTACCAAGCCATTGATCGGGTCACAGATAAACTGGCAGCCCAACTGCGAAAACATAAAGGAGCGCTGACGAAGAAACGTGTAGCACTCTCTCGTAAGGTAAAAACCAAGCGTCAAGCAGCTGGATTATAATTGCTAGCGGAAAAGCATTCGCTTCCTTGTTCAAAATTCCTAATTATTAATAAGACTATCTTTATTCTCGCCTCCTCATCTCCACGGCGAAAGGAGTTGCTTGGGTTGATGGGTATCTCTTTCCGAACTGTTGAAGTCAAATTTCCAGAACTGACGACCAAAGAAGCCCCCAGGCTCTCTCCAGAGGAATTGGCCCGTCATAATGCAGTTGGGAAGGCGGAAAGTGTGCGGAGTCGATATCCTAACAGGGTTATTCTTGCGGCGGATACAGTAGTCGCCCTTGGAACAAGCATATTTGAAAAACCCGTTGATCGAGATCAAGCTCGATTCTTTCTGCGCGAGTTAAGTGGGAAAACGCATGTCGTGATCACGTCGCTCGCTCTGGCTCACCAAAAAGTCGGCCTAATAAATCGGTCTACCACTACCCGGGTCAAATTCAGAAGACTCTCCGAAGCGAAGATTGAGAAATACCTAAGCAAAGTAGAAGTCCTCGACAAGGCGGGAGGTTATGCGATCCAACAACATGGCGACTGGTTGATTGAGGAGATCACCGGGTCCATTTCCAATGTCATTGGGTTACCGGTGGAGACCCTCTCCGATCTTTTGCGGGTCTATCGGCAAAAACAGCCGAATGCCATTTTAGCCACAAAGCATAGCGCATAAAAAAACAATGAAGTATTCTGTCTTTGCAGTAAAAAATCCCCGTTTATGCTGATATTCTCAAATTAGGAAACTAATTATTTTGACATCAAATTGATGTTGTTATAGATTTTCCATCATGATTAAAACGCAAATCCAGCTTCCTGAGGAGCTTTATCATCAAATTAAGCGTTTTGCGAAGGAAAGAGAGTGGTCCTTGGCGGAGACATTTCGAAGGGGAGCAGAATTGATGCTCGAGGTTTATCCCAGTAACCCTTCGTCACCAAGTGAAGATTGGAAACCTCCTCAATCCTCCGAAGTAGGTTGGCAAGGTCTAACCGCAGAGCAACTGCGAGAATTTGCATTTGAGGATTCCGAACCAAATCTACCGCAACCTTAATGATCTCCATCGATGCCAATTTGCTACTGTACGCATTTAGCGTTGATTCGCCCTTTCATGCAAAGGCCCAGAGCTTTCTCTCTCAACTTTCAGTGCGCGAGGATGTGGCACTCAGCGAGTTCATCCTCACTGAATTCTATCTTCACCTACGAAATCCTGCAGTATTGAAAAAACCGCTCATGGCTGTTGAAGCGGTCGGAGTCATTGCAAGTTACCGGCAGCATCCATGTTGGCAAATAGTCGGATTCACCTCTCACAGTCATAAACTTCATAATGAACTTTGGAAGCGAGTTGAGGAAGAGGAATTCCCGCGCAGACGCATTTACGATACCCGGACAGCTCTGACACTCCTGGCACACGGAGTAAGGGAATTTGCCACGGCCAACCTCAAGGATTTTCGAGGACTTGGGTTCAATCGAGTCTGGAATCCGCTTGAAGAATAACTAGCAAACAACGCTTATACTTTTCTCTTTGCAACTATTTTGGTAAAATCCAAATTGCGTGCGGCATCCGCGCTCAACATTCGCCAGGGCAAAGGCACAGTTTGAGCTGTAACCGAATTCAATGACAGCATGCCTACGGCGATCAGGACGATGAAGAGATGTTTCAATTTCATAATGTTTTCCATTGTTGAGGCTCCGGATTTTTAGCAGGTTGCATTCCAGTTGGCATGGGTCAAAAGTTTTTGAAGGGTGTAAGCCTAAATAATTCAGCCGTGTACCCATTTTCACCCGGTGTCTGCGGATTTTGGGATGAAACAGTATCGTGAACCCTCAAGTGTAAGCATAAATCACACCAGATTTGAACTTTGAAGTTGTTAATTTGTAGCATGGGAACTATGCTTCAATCCCATGGCAGGTTTCGGCCTACATCAAACACACAGTCTTTCGCAGACGCTCTCGCCGCAGATGCAACAATCACTGGCATTGTTGCAGGCTCCGGCGATGGAGCTTCGTTCGATCATTCAGACCGAGTTAGAATCTAACCCGGTTTTGGATGAGGCTGCAGAGGAGCCGGTGACGGACGCTGCTGAAGCCGAGACAACATTCGAGGACGAACAGGAGGCAAAAAAACAGGCAGAGAGGGATGAAGACTGGCGGGAGCTATTTGTGCAGTCAAATCAATCAAGCACGCCTTACACTGCGGAAGATGCAGAACGGCGCCAGTTCTTTTTTGATTCACAGATTGAGCCTGAGCTGCTTTCTGATCACTTGAGTCAGCAGCTTAGCATGGCCACCAACGATCCCAATGTCATCATTGCTGGTGATGAACTGATTGGGAATATTGATGATGAGGGATTCCTCAAAGCGAGCCTGGAGGAGATCTCATCCACAACGGCCATATCTTACGATAAAGTTCAGGAGGCTCTTCACCTACTCCAAACCTTCGATCCGGTGGGTGTTGGAGCGCGGGATCTGCGCGAATGCCTGATGATTCAGATTGATCGCCTGGGCAAGGGAGAAGACGTCGAAGCAGCTGTTGTTAATCATCACCTCGCAGAGCTTGGGCGAAAAAAATACCAAGAAATTGCCCGGGCGCTGAAGGTCTCGACCGAACGGGTGATTGAGGCCTCTCACTTTATTGCGACATTGCAGCCTCGCCCAGGGTCCGCCTTTTCGCCAGAGAATAAATTACACATCGTTCAAACGGAGATAACGGTTCAAAAAGTGAATGAGGAATGGATTGTATTCCTAAACGATGATGGAATTCCGCGCTTAAGGATCAGCGACCAGTACAAGGATCTTATTGGTACGAATGGAAATGACTCTAAGCTCCGCGAGTATCTCAAGGAAAAGATTCGTTCGGGCAAGTTCCTCATTAAATGCCTCCATCTACGTCAGCAAACCCTGTTCAACATTGCCACAGCGATTGTCAAATGTCAGACCAATTTTTTTGAACGAGGAAGTGCTCATCTTAAACCGTTAACGATGAATCAGATTGCCGAAAGTGTGGGAGTTCATGAAACAACAATCAGTCGGGCCATTGCCAATAAATATGCTCAAACCCCTTGGGGAGTCTTCGATCTAAAGTTCTTTTTCACCCCCGGTTATCAAACCTCGAATGGAGAGATGCTCTCGAATACCAGCGTCAAAGGTGCCATTGAGGAGGTAATCAGCAGGGAAAACCACCAAAACCCGCTTTCCGATCAGGATATTGTGACGATCCTATCTGAACGAGGAATTCCCCTTGCCCGACGAACTGTTGCTAAATATCGTTCAGAATTGAGCATTCTACCCTCAAACCTCCGTCGTTCCCGTTCATGAAATCTACTCTCTTAATTTTCGTCGCTTTTTGTGCGTTCATTCAGATTGGCGCTGCCCAAGAGAAGAGTTCTTCATCAAGCAACTCAACTAACTCTGACGGAGGTACTACCCCTCATCTTTCCGATCAGGATCAGGTCGCATTAAGGAACGCAATCAACACTGTTCTTAAGGACTACAATGAGGGGCACTATGACGATGCCCTTACTCAACTGGATATTGCGGACAAGATCACCCCGAAAAATCCGGAACTCTTGAATTTTCGGGGTAACATTCTCATGAAGCAACTTAAATGGGATCAAGCCCAAGCTCTTTTCATTGGAGCGCTGGCAATTGATCCCAAGTATTTCCCCGCACGATTCAATACGGGCGAGATCCTCTATCTGCAGAAAAAATTCGGGGATGCCCGTACCATTTTTCTTTCGATGCTGACAGAGTACCCCAAAAATGAGCTCGTCATCTATAAAATCTATTTGACCTACTTGCTTGAAAACAACATAGACCAAGCCAAAACCTATTTAGACAAATTCGACGCCTTAGGCAACACTCCAGCTTACTACTTTGCGCAGGCTGCGTGGTGTTATAACAAGAAACAGGACAAAGATGGAAACAGTTACGTCCAATCCGCAGTCACCATCTTTCCCCCCGCCGTAAATACCATATTTGCCAAACCTTTGATCGATGCAGGATGGCTGAAGCCCTCTTCATAGGCTCCGAACTAGATGATGAAAGTTGATCCACGTTTCCTCAAGGAAGAAGGTGCAGAGGTATTCACCGGAAACGAGTTGATCGTTAAAGGTCTTTTAGAAACCGAGGATGGCACTCATTTATGGACGGGGTACCCGGGCTCCCCGGTGGCTGGGGTGTTTGATTGTATAGAATCCATCCAGGAACTTCCCCGGCAGTACGGGATTTATGCCGCAATGGCAAATAACGAGGCGCTCTCAGCTGCCATGGTGAACGGTTCCCAGATGAGCGGCCTCCGTGCTGCTACGGTCATGAAAAGTGTGGGTCTGCACGTCGCCTCCGACGCCCTGGCGTTGGGCAATCTAGCAGGGGCGCATCCAGACGGAGGCGTAGTGGTGGTCTGTGGGGACGATCCATGGAGCGATTCAACACAGGTACCCGCTGACTCCCGTTATCTCTTCAAGCACATGCATATGCCTGTGATTGAACCCAGCAACAACCAGGAACTAAAAGACTGGGTGGATCTCTGTTTCAAACTTTCTCGCGAGTCCGAGCTCTACATAGGATACCTGGTAACAACCAACCTGGCCGACGGCGGTGGAACGGTACAAACCCGGCGCAACCACTTTCCGAAGATCAGTACTCAGAACAAAACCCAGATTGAGACCAAATCCATCGATTTGGAAAAAATGGTTCTGCTGCCTCCACGCACCTGGCGCCGCGAACAACTGTTTCCCGAACGATATCGTCGCTTATGGGCCAGCGCCGAAAAATACGGGATCGATTCAATGTTCATCCCGAAATCTCACCCTCAGCATCTCCGTTTTCCCATTGGGATCATCTCCTCCGCACTTGCCTATTCCTATTTGGAGCACGCTCTCGACGAACTCGGACTGACAGATCAAATACCTCTGTTAAAGCTCGGTATAACTTATCCACTCAATCCTCGGTTAATCGAAAAGTTCTCGAGTTGTGTGGATCAACTGGTGATCGTCGAAGAGCGTCGCGGATTTTTGGAGGAACAGATTGCATTGATTCTCCGCCAGGCCGGGTTAAATACTCCGATCCACGGCAAAAAGTTTCCACAGGCATTAGTTGGTTTTCCAGATTCCAGAGGGCTCAATCCCTCCCTGATCATGCAGACCTTGATTCCTTTCCTTCTTCAGATCAAAGATCCCAGATTGGTTATCGACAAAGAGATCCTCCATGAAGAGTTAAGACTCATTGAGGCCACGGGACAGGTTGAGATTGAGCTGGCACCGAGGACTCCCACGTTTTGTGCGGGATGTCCGCACCGCGATTCAGCCAGCGTACTAAAAGAGATTAAGAAGGAATTCAGCAATCCTGTCTATATGAGGTCGATGCATCGTCGGGAGGCCGTAGACCTGGTTTTTCACGGTGATACCGGTTGCTATACCATGCTGATGTTTGAACCCAATAGCGAACTCATGCACAATTATAGTGGCATGGGGCTGGGAGGAGGCACAGGTATGGGTATTGATCCCTTTATCACGAATAAACAGGTGGTGTTTATGGGGGATTCCACGTTCTTTCATAGCGGTCAGATTTCCATTTCGAACTCCATTAAAAACAACCAGGATATCACTTATATCATACTTGATAATAAGACCACGGCCATGACCGGCCATCAGCCAACTCCCGGGATCGATCAGGATCTGCTGGGAAATTCCACGTATGTCCAGTCGATCGACAAAATCATTGGAGCGATTTCCGAAAATGCGCATGTGGAAATCGTCCGGACGAACCCAGCCTATCGGGAACAATACCGCTCGATGTTGGAGGACACCATTCTCAAAGATGGCGTCAAGGTTATCATCGCAGACAAGGAATGTGGCATTACCTTCCATCGACGTCGCAATCGTGAAGAGCGTGCCGAGGTGAAAAAGCAAGGCTATCTGAGATCAAAGACCTTTATCAACATCAACCCCGATGTCTGCGAATACTGTTTGGAATGCACCAAGGCCACAGGCTGTCCAGGGTTGACGTTCACGGAAACCAATTTTGGCCGAAAAATTCAGACTGATCTTTCGTGGTGCGTCTCAGATAATGCATGTACCAAGCTTCATGCCTGCCCGTCTTTTGAGGAGATCACCGTAGTACGCAACCAGAAACCTCTCGCCCGATTACCAGATATTAAGGACAGTGACTTGCCGGAACCGATCCGACCCACTTTTAATCATCGCTGGCATATCTACCTGGCAGGCGTCGGCGGTATGGGAATCGCGAGTGCGACAGCAACGCTGGTCCGTTCAGCCCACCGAGAGGGCTATGAAGTAATATTCTGTGATAAAAACGGCTTGGCCATACGCAATGGTGGCGTTCACGCCCACATCACCTTCGTTTCTCCAGGTTGCAATCATACTTCACCATTGATCCCTTATGGAAAGGCGGACTTGATCCTGGGAATTGATGCTCTGGAGGGAGCCCGGGGACTGGATCCAGAAGGGTTCCAACGGGTGGGGAATCCGGAACGCACAGCCGTGGTTCTAAATCTTGCCAAGACACCAACCATTCACAGTCTGCTTGGGACGAGTGACTTTTGTGTGGAAACACTTTGCAATTCCATCAAACGACTGACCCGGACGGAAGATTTCTTCGGATTTGATCTGTCCGAATATTCTGAACGCGTTTTTGGCACCAAGATTTATGCGAATATTATGATGCTGGGGATCGCCTACCAGCGTGGCCTGCTTCCCCTTTCCCTAGGAAGCATTGAATGGGCCATTCGTGAAAGTTTAGGGGCCACAGCTGCCGATAACTACCTCGCTTTTAAGATTGGTCGCCGGATCGTCGTTGATACCGCAACCAGCCACCCGGCACAGGTGATGGACTATAATGAAGTTATCGCTGAAAAATCTGCCATTCTCAAAAAGGAACGCAATGGGGAGCGACTTGCCAAAAAGTATTGGCAACTGGCCACCCGAGGACTGAGCGCCCTTCAATTAGATCCCACTCATCAGATCCATCTGGTCACAAGGATCTACGAATTGATCCAATACGAAAATCCTTCCTATGCCGAGGATTACCTTGATCGACTATTGACCTTGCATCGCCTGGACCGTGAGGAATTTGGCTTTGCGGCCACCCAGGCAGCTTTATGGAACCTCCATAGAGTAATGGCCATTAAAGATGAAATCCACGTGGCACAACTTCTAACACGCGAGGAGAAGTATCGAAGGGATCAGGAACGTTATAATGTTAACCTGAAATTGGGGGACAAATTGATTTACGGTCATTTGAACCGCCCGGAGTTCGTCATCGGCGGAAATAGGATTCGTTTCAAACTGAAAACTCGTCCCTGGATGCTCCGCCTGATGCGCCAAGCAAAATGGCTTCGACGGCTATTACCCGGATGGCACATCAAGGAAAAGAACTTCCGCGACTGGTATATCGAGCTCCTGGGCCAGTTCCAAGCACCTGACAGGGAAAGCTATCAAATCTGGCTGAGTCTTCTCCGCCTTCCGGAGAGCTGCACCGGTTATCGCGAAGTCCGCTATCCTAAAATCCTTGCCGCGCAGGAACGAGCACAAGAGCTGCTTGGTAAACTAATCCAATCACGATCTTATCAGTCATCCAGCAAATCAAACCATCTCCCTCATTCAGGGAGTTAAATCCCCTTAACAAATGCATGTAAATTCCAGTTTTTGCACAGGATCCTTCAAGAGTTCACTGCAGCAACGTCGGATTTCGGGTTTAACCTATGAAGAATTTGTTTAAACATTACCGAACCCGGGAACGATACGTGTGGATGAGGATACTCCCTTCCCTCGTTTTTCTCATCATCGGCTCCTCCTGTGGCGTGTTCACCACTCATGGGGCTAGTTTGGATGGCGAACTTTCAACAAAACCATCCCCTCATGATAAAGATCTCGTTCCCTTGCTTCAGGGCTACTCACTTCTGCAGGACCTGACCAATGAAGAGGTCAAGGTTGATGATATTCTTATTATCCGCGACCTCTCGCCACAGGTGGGAACATTATTGAAAGGTATTTCTGCAGAGGCACAGAGCCTGAAAGAAGACCTGGATCTTTTCCGGAAAAGTGATCCGACTTTCCGCCCCTCCTCCAGCGGACTGCCCGAGCTGGAGCAAGCAACCCGGGCTGGGATCAAAAAAATGATTAGTGGCCGAATCATCTATGGTAAAGAGCCCGACGTTGAAGTGGATATTCTACTTAGTCAGATCCAAGGCTTAGACTATGGAGAGAACCTCCTTCAAACAATTGCCCAACGCGACCTTTCGACAGAGCGGCGGGATACTCTCCTCCAACATGCATCCAAATGGAAAATCCTCCGACAATGGGCTTTTTCCTTGCTGGTAAAAAAGTAGGTGTTCTAGTTAGGGCGAGGGTCGGAATCGGCCAAACCTCCGGCACAATCAATTATCAACAGCTTAGAGCAATTTCCAGAGGAGAATCAAGCTCAACTTGCGTATACTTGCGGTAACTT
>Ga0206919_1075_pt1 | contig 23750 bp, 17 predicted proteins | sample Alteio_BWOrgHeat_67_FD_152962 | JGI IMG/M metagenome (GOLD analysis project Ga0206919, IMG submission 152962) | Enriched cells from forest soil in Barre Woods Harvard Forest LTER site, Petersham, Massachusetts, United States -... | ecosystem: Environmental > Terrestrial > Soil > Temperate forest >... | reverse complement strand
TAAGGGCATAATCCCCGTCATGGGGTTGGAAACTGACGGGTATCGGATGGGAGGAAGACTGTGTTCGCGGGCGTAAGGGCATAATCCCCGTCATGGGGTTGGAAACTCTTTGCACCATTTGAAGGCGAATGAACGCGAGAAGGCGTAAGGGCATAATCCCCGTCATGGGGTTGGAAACCAAGATCAATGTGGGCAATGCCCTGAAAATTTGGTGGCGTAAGGGCATAATCCCCGTCATGGGGTTGGAAACTCAGGCGTTTCTTCGGTATTGGCCCGGATCAGTTCGGCGTAAGGGCATAATCCCCGTCATGGGGTTGGAAACCGATCATAGGGCTGATTGGTTAAGGTATCCATCTTATTAGGCGTAAGGGCATAATCCCCGTCATGGGGTTGGAAACGCACCGTCATGTGCCAACGTTACCGTAGCAACATGGGGCGTAAGGGCATAATCCCCGTCATGGGGTTGGAAACTCCGGGAAGTGAATCGATAGAGGATGGAGCACCTGGCGTAAGGGCATAATCCCCGTCATGGGGTTGGAAACACGGGCGCATCACCAAGATGCTGAACGGCACCGAAGAGGCGTAAGGGCATAATCCCCGTCATGGGGTTGGAAACAGAAAACAAATGCATTTTCTCAAATTGCCGCACAAGGCGTAAGGGCATAATCCCCGTCATGGGGTTGGAAACTCGGCTACCAGACAACTCGTGGAAGAAATCAGGATATGGGCGTAAGGGCATAATCCCCGTCATGGGGTTGGAAACTTGAGGCGATTGCCTGTTTTGCGCGGGGCGTAAACACCCGGCGTAAGGGCATAATCCCCGTCATGGGGTTGGAAACAAGCCATTAGGGGATTATTGGTCGACCACCAGAATTTGTGGCGTAAGGGCATAATCCCCGTCATGGGGTTGGAAACAATTAGTGGCTCCCGTTTCCATTATCCTCAGAAAGACGGCGTAAGGGCATAATCCCCGTCATGGGGTTGGAAACGATGTTCCCAACCAGGCACGATCTGCCGGTCTTCTGGGCGTAAGGGCATAATCCCCGTCATGGGGTTGGAAACAATCAAAATATCTTTCACGCAGTTGCTCCTTGATATTGGGGCGTAAGGGCATAATCCCCGTCATGGGGTTGGAAACTTAGCGCCATTAGGTACTCGTCCGCCCTGCCATTTAGGCGTAAGGGCATAATCCCCGTCATGGGGTTGGAAACATGGCTATGCTATAAATCCCTGTTAGGTCTATGACGGCGTAAGGGCATAATCCCCGTCATGGGGTTGGAAACTTTCGTGGCTGAGCAAAACATGAGCCACGTTACTGAGGCGTAAGGGCATAATCCCCGTCATGGGGTTGGAAACATTGCGTTTGGCGCAATTCCATTGATGATAAGTTTGTGGGCGTAAGGGCATAATCCCCGTCATGGGGTTGGAAACTAAAAGGTGCCACATAAAGGCCTAAAATGACTACTGGCGTAAGGGCATAATCCCCGTCATGGGGTTGGAAACCAACATGATGTGTCTTATTGTTAGAACTCGATGTCGGGCGTAAGGGCATAATCCCCGTCATGGGGTTGGAAACCAGAACTGTCGTCCATACCCCCCGCAACTTCATTGCGGGGCGTAAGGGCATAATCCCCGTCATGGGGTTGGAAACACGTACCCGTCGGGGTAACGGTTGGCGGAACAGGCGGCGTAAGGGCATAATCCCCGTCATGGGGTTGGAAACCGATGGAACCACGAACATCCAACATTCACCGAAAGGCGTAAGGGCATAATCCCCGTCATGGAGTTGGAAACCCACGAACATCCAACATTCACCGAAAAGCGCACGGGGCGTAAGGGCATAATCCCCGTCATGGGGTTGGAAACACCCCACTACCGGTGCCAAATTCCATGTCCAAAGAGAGGCGTAAGGGCATAATCCCCGTCATGGGGTTGGAAACATCTTTGCTACTTCCGCATGAATCGCAGTTATTATCCGGCGTAAGGGCATAATCCCCGTCATGGGGTTGGAAACCATTTGCTGGGGTTCCTTTGAGTAACTGGATGAAGTGGCGTAAGGGCATAATCCCCGTCATGGGGTTGGAAACTCAGTTGAGCCATGCCCCACTGCGTGCGATGCCCATAAGGCGTAAGGGCATAATCCCCGTCATGGGGTTGGAAACTCGCGGTTGCAGACGGTATGTCGCTAGGCGTTGCGGCGTAAGGGCATAATCCCCGTCATGGGGTTGGAAACTATGAACAAGCTAGCGCACTCTTGGCTACCGAGGCGTAAGGGCATAATCCCCGTCATGGGGTTGGAAACCAGTAGGGGCGTGCCATGCAACGTCAGTGGTGAATTGGCGTAAGGGCATAATCCCCGTCATGGGGTTGGAAACCTATTACTGCTACCATGTTTCTGCCCTTTCATAGGGGCGTAAGGGCATAATCCCCGTCATGGGGTTGGAAACTTCCTATCCTTTCTAGATAGACCTACGGTTGTGTATTGGCGTAAGGGCATAATCCCCGTCATGGGGTTGGAAACCAAGTTGCAAGTGGTGCAGTAGTCTCTGCTCAGAAGGCGTAAGGGCATAATCCCCGTCATGGGGTTGGAAACTTTGCCGCGGCAAAGAGGATTTGTCAGCCTCTACTGGCGTAAGGGCATAATCCCCGTCATGGGGTTGGAAACTTTCAGGTCGAAACAGTATGGCACGAACCCCTGGGCGTAAGGGCATAATCCCCGTCATGGGGTTGGAAACTGGCTTTGCGGATTAGCTCGAGGAACTCTTCCCGGGTGGCGTAAGGGCATAATCCCCGTCATGGGGTTGGAAACCGATAGGCCATTCTCCTTCGTGAATCAGCATTTTATGGCGTAAGGGCATAATCCCCGTCATGGGGTTGGAAACCAATAAATCGAAGCGTTGTTGTACTGCACCTGATCAGGCGTAAGGGCATAATCCCCGTCATGGGGTTGGAAACTAATTCCCTTGTGTGTCGGAATAGACGTTGTACGCGGGGCGTAAGGGCATAATCCCCGTCATGGGGTTGGAAACCTTTTGCGTATTTGCCCACAAACGAACAGTTGTTGGGGGGCGTAAGGGCATAATCCCCGTCATGGGGTTGGAAACCCTCCTTCTTTCAAACGTAGTAACATATCTGTGACGGCGTAAGGGCATAATCCCCGTCATGGGGTTGGAAACTATGTCTGACTAGCACTCACCTGGTTCTGCATTTGTGGCGTAAGGGCATAATCCCCGTCATGGGGTTGGAAACCATTACTGCTGCTACCATTGGAACCGTTGTTGGCAGGGCGTAAGGGCATAATCCCCGTCATGGGGTTGGAAACCAACCTGCAACTGCATGACTTCTTGCTCAATACGCGGCGTAAGGGCATAATCCCCGTCATGGGGTTGGAAACTTGATTCGAGAGATGTCCCGGCGTTATTAACGGCGGGGCGTAAGGGCATAATCCCCGTCATGGGGTTGGAAACCCAAGCAATACGCCCACGGCTACCGCTGGAACTTGTGGCGTAAGGGCATAATCCCCGTCATGGGGTTGGAAACTTAGAACCGAGAGATATCTTAACGCAATCGTTAAGGGCGTAAGGGCATAATCCCCGTCATGGGGTTGGAAACTCGTCTTTAATCGACGTGGTAGCGGGTGCCTGGGACAAGGCGTAAGGGCATAATCCCCGTCATGGGGTTGGAAACCCTTTCGCGATGGCTTCAAAATCAAAGCCCCTGATGGCGTAAGGGCATAATCCCCGTCATGGGGTTGGAAACCTATGTGGGTAATTTGCCCTCCGATACTGAAAAATGGCGTAAGGGCATAATCCCCGTCATGGGGTTGGAAACGTAGGTTGCGACAAGTGCGTCTAATTTGGCGAGATGGCGTAAGGGCATAATCCCCGTCATGGGGTTGGAAACAAAAGGTCACCACTTTGTTTTGCGGTGACCTTTTCGGCGTAAGGGCATAATCCCCGTCATGGGGTTGGAAACGCACTGGCCGCAAAGGCCAGTACAAAAAACACAATGGGGCGTAAGGGCATAATCCCCGTCATGGGGTTGGAAACCTGTCTGGCGCCCAAGTAAAGTAGGCGCTCTGCAAAGGCGTAAGGGCATAATCCCCGTCATGGGGTTGGAAACCGCTGGCTGGATTGCGGAAAACGCTTTGCAACTTGGCGTAAGGGCATAATCCCCGTCATGGGGTTGGAAACAATTTGTCGTATCCAAGCACCACCGAACCATAAATGGGCGTAAGGGCATAATCCCCGTCATGGGGTTGGAAACTTCCGCCTACTTGAAACAGCTTAACGAAGTGATCGAGGCGTAAGGGCATAATCCCCGTCATGGGGTTGGAAACCGAATGGAGGGTTAAACTCATCTGCGGTTTTCCATAGGCGTAAGGGCATAATCCCCGTCATGGGGTTGGAAACCAATTATCATGGCGTACATTTCCGGGATAAAGATCGGCGTAAGGGCATAATCCCCGTCATGGGGTTGGAAACGAAAATGGAGACGAAAAATCAACGATCAAAACAAAAGGCGTAAGGGCATAATCCCCGTCATGGGGTTGGAAACGATGTGACCTCCATTTTGTCACTCGTACCGATATAGCTAGGCGTAAGGGCATAATCCCCGTCATGGGGTTGGAAACCGATAGAGTTCCACCGTTGACACTGGTGCCTTCCATAGGGCGTAAGGGCATAATCCCCGTCATGGGGTTGGAAACCTGTGCTCGTCGGAGACGTTAGGTACGGATCATTTTGGCGTAAGGGCATAATCCCCGTCATGGGGTTGGAAACCTAATTGAAAGAACACAACATGCGCAGTCCCATAAGGCGTAAGGGCATAATCCCCGTCATGGGGTTGGAAACCAATTGAAAGAACACAACATGCGCAGTCCCATAACGGCGTAAGGGCATAATCCCCGTCATGGGGTTGGAAACTTATTGAATTCATCCAAGCCCACCGCTGTTGCCGTTGAAGGGCGTAAGGGCATAATCCCCGTCATGGGGTTGGAAACACGCGTGGGCGGCGTGCCATGGCACGATATGCCAGAGGCGTAAGGGCATAATCCCCGTCATGGGGTTGGAAACATAAGCTCTAATCCTGAAGCGGCCTGATCACGGCGGGCGTAAGGGCATAATCCCCGTCATGGGGTTGGAAACGCTTGGGCAAACCGTAGCCAATGCCATAGTGCACGTCGGGCGTAAGGGCATAATCCCCGTCATGGGGTTGGAAACCGAATTCGTCCCCCACCAACAGGGGCCTGGTAATAGGCGTAAGGGCATAATCCCCGTCATGGGGTTGGAAACTTCGTCAGAATTGCCTTAACCACAAGTTCGAAACGAGGCGTAAGGGCATAATCCCCGTCATGGGGTTGGAAACTCTCGCCTCATCAGGAATGATGATCTGAAAATACTGGCGTAAGGGCATAATCCCCGTCATGGGGTTGGAAACATTCATTATCTTTCTCCTGTACTATGGGCAAAATTGGCGTAAGGGCATAATCCCCGTCATGGGGTTGGAAACTGCTACATCTTTCCGATTCATTATCTTTCTCCTGTAGGCGTAAGGGCATAATCCCCGTCATGGGGTTGGAAACCTTTAGTGTTTGCGGTAAGAGTGGCAGGCCAGTACCGGCGTAAGGGCATAATCCCCGTCATGGGGTTGGAAACCGAATTTCAGCCACGACTTAATCCTCCATTAGCTAGGCGTAAGGGCATAATCCCCGTCATGGGGTTGGAAACCGAGAACCATGAAGTGGATTAGCCAAGTGAGAAGGCGTAAGGGCATAATCCCCGTCATGGGGTTGGAAACCCACCGCCGCGATTGGCTCTACATCCATGCCCAGTGGCGTAAGGGCATAATCCCCGTCATGGGGTTGGAAACTTGAGCCCGACGACGCCCATTCTGATGAGCACATCAAGGCGTAAGGGCATAATCCCCGTCATGGGGTTGGAAACTCTTTGGGATAGCAATCAGGCTTGCACAGGCGATAAGGCGTAAGGGCATAATCCCCGTCATGGGGTTGGAAACTTGTCACCCTTAGCACGACGTTAGCGTCGCACTTGGCGTAAGGGCATAATCCCCGTCATGGGGTTGGAAACGTGATCGTGTGGATAGTCCACGAAATCCAATCTTCGGCGTAAGGGCATAATCCCCGTCATGGGGTTGGAAACTTAGGTGTCTTCTGGTTTTTTCTCGGATGTACCAGGGCGTAAGGGCATAATCCCCGTCATGGGGTTGGAAACATCCTCTTTTCAATTTCGTTCGATTTTCGATTCAGCGGCGTAAGGGCATAATCCCCGTCATGGGGTTGGAAACCGCCCATGCCGGGTATGTCTGAGCTTGTGCTTTAAAGGGGCGTAAGGGCATAATCCCCGTCATGGGGTTGGAAACTTTCTTAGACATTTTTCCTCTATTCTTCTTCAATGGCGTAAGGGCATAATCCCCGTCATGGGGTTGGAAACTGGTAAAGGCGGAGACTAGCCCCTCGATGCCTTCCGGGCGTAAGGGCATAATCCCCGTCATGGGGTTGGAAACAAACTACTCGTGAAGAGGATGACCCCCGCCACGATGAGGCGTAAGGGCATAATCCCCGTCATGGGGTTGGAAACTTGTAACAGTGCATTCATACCGTTACCCAACAATCCAAGGCGTAAGGGCATAATCCCCGTCATGGGGTTGGAAACCAAACCATGCGGTATCAGGGACGAGGTTAACATCTAGGCGTAAGGGCATAATCCCCGTCATGGGGTTGGAAACATAGCTTTCCATACTTTGAAGGCCCACTCGCTATAGGGCGTAAGGGCATAATCCCCGTCATGGGGTTGGAAACTTGTCGCCATGGTTCTTCAGGATCATCCCAAGTAGGCGTAAGGGCATAATCCCCGTCATGGGGTTGGAAACCCGGTAGGTCCGGAGAGAAGCCACGAATGCTACGACGGCGTAAGGGCATAATCCCCGTCATGGGGTTGGAAACCTTCTATTTGAAAGCCGAACATTTATTTGTACTCCTGAGGCGTGAGGGCATAATCCCCGTCATGGGGTTGGAAACTAGGGGTCCTGAGAAAGATAGTTGGTGATCAAGTTCGGCGTGAGGGCATAATCCCCGTCATGGGGTTGGAAACTCCTTTAGCCCGGACCTCTAATTGCATCCACGCAAACGGGCGTGAGGGCATAATCCCCGTCATGGGGTTGGAAACTTGTTGCCGACGTTACCGCCCACGAATCCCCAATTGGCGTAAGGGCATAATCCCCGTCATGGGGTTGGAAACTCGTGGACAGACATCAATACGGCTTCAAAAAATGTGGGCGTGAGGGCATAATCCCCGTCATGGGGTTGGAAACCAGTTTCCCACAAACAAACTTGCCATAAGGTCAAATGGCGTGAGGGCATAATCCCCGTCATGGGGTTGGAAACACAACCTAACATACTCGCCTTCGCCAGTCATGCCAATGGCGTGAGGGCATAATCCCCGTCATGGGGTTGGAAACGGGACGCCCGCTTGGCTGAGGAGGTCTCGCAAATCGGCGTGAGGGCATAATCCCCGTCATGGGGTTGGAAACGTTCTAGGGCTAGGGCTTGCTGTCGGTGGACGGAAGGCGTGAGGGCATAATCCCCGTCATGGGGTTGGAAACCTTCGGATGAGAGAATGTGTGGAGGCGGCGTTAGATGGGCGTGAGGGCATAATCCCCGTCATGGGGTTGGAAACCCATTGGGCAAAACAGCCATCGCATGGATATGCTGGGGCGTGAGGGCATAATCCCCGTCATGGGGTTGGAAACTCACTACTGCGGGCTGTGTTCCAGTCGGTGCAGGCGGGGCGTGAGTGCATAATCCCCGTCATGGGGTTGGAAACTAGAGTGCCAACTGGGCCAGAGCGCCTCCGAATGCGGGCGTGAGGGCATAATCCCCGTCATGGGGTTGGAAACCTGGTGGCCGTTGGCCCTGCCGCGAAAATTTTGGAGGGCGTGAGGGCATAATCCCCGTCATGGGGTTGGAAACTCAGTCTCAGACGTTGCAACAAGGGTGGCATCATGGCGTGAGGGCATAATCCCCGTCATGGGGTTGGAAACTTCAATGCTGCATCGCGGTTGAGGTGGTCCGCTTCGGAAGGCGTGAGGGCATAATCCCCGTCATGGGGTTGGAAACTTGTGCCGCCAACATCCCGGCATACTGCCAAGGATGGCGTGAGGGCATAATCCCCGTCATGGGGTTGGAAACTTTCAGCCCGTCAACGATCCAGCCCGTATTGAAACGGGGCGTGAGGGCATAATCCCCGTCATGGGGTTGGAAACTTTCACTTCCTTGCTGATCAAAACAGCAATATTAAGGGCGTGAGGGCATAATCCCCGTCATGGGGTTGGAAACATCACCGCAGGCCAGAAGCCTGACACTGCTGTGAGGCGTGAGGGCATAATCCCCGTCATGGGGTTGGAAACAGATGCCTTACGAGCCAATGTTGCCCATTTGCAGCTAGGCGTGAGGGCATAATCCCCGTCATGGGGTTGGAAACTCGATCATGTCTTGACCGGTAATCTTTTCAAATTGGGCGTGAGGGCATAATCCCCGTCATGGGGTTGGAAACTAGAAGTCTGCCTTGTACTCATGAGCTTCCGTTGGGCGTGAGGGCATAATCCCCGTCATGGGGTTGGAAACACGGATCAGATACGCGCGACGCGCCATGGTTAAGGGCGTGAGGGCATAATCCCCGTCATGGGGTTGGAAACCCACTCCGCGCAACAACGGTGAATTGGCATTACCGGGCGTGAGGGCATAATCCCCGTCATGGAGTTGGAAACCGAACAGAACAATCGCACAGACCACCAGTTTCACCAGGCGTAAGGGCATAATCCCCGTCATGGGGTTGGAAACCCTTCCCCAATTGCCGCTTGCGGGATGAAGCACAGGGGCGTGAGGGCATAATCCCCGTCATGGGGTTGGAAACAGGACATCAATTCCAGTCAGTTTTTTGTCTGACGGTTAGGTTTTTAATTCTGTATTCCATCTACAAATCTCCATTGGCAACCAGTGAAGTCAAGACGCCTTGACATTCTTGCGAAACAGCGATGAAATGAATATGGGAACATTCACTTCTAATGGGAGTTATTTGTCATGTCGCTGGCAAAACAAGCGGATTTACTCCATGCACAAACCTATCTTGCGGTGCTGCATGACCTTGCAGATCGCTATGCGCAAGGTAATGAACAGATGGTTGAAGCACTTGTAGAATTGGATCAAGACCTTTCGCAAATCGAAAAGGGTCAAGCTAATGCTGCGGCTTATGCGGGTGATGATGATGAGGCGGCGGCAATCGCGAATCGGTATCCAGCAATGGCATTGCTAAGTGTAAGACACACACCAGAGCAAAGTTTGTCATGGCTGGAATCGGCGCTGAAGGCAGCTAGGCGGTTGCATTTGATAGAAGATGAGGCGCGGCATTTAAGCAGCCTTGGGCTGATTTTTGCTGAGGCGGGAAATCATCGTAAAGCGGTTGAATACTATATTGGAGCGCTCTCCCTCGCGCAGCGGCTAGGTGATGTCTCAGGCGAAATCAAACGCCGCAGTGGACTCGGGCTTTCTTACGTGGAATTAGGGCAGCTACCACAAGCAATTGAACACTTGGAACGGAGTGTTTCTCTTGCACATGAAATTGGAGATACCCAAGCCGAAGCCAACAATTTGGGCAATCTCGGCATCGCGCTGGCTCAGGCAGACCGAGATGCTGAAGCCCGTGATTATTTCGAAAAGGCATTGGCAATGCAACGACAACTAGGGCACAAGCGTTGGCAAAGCCGATTGCTTAATAACCTAGCTCTTGTCAGTGCCGAGATAGGCGATCCACAACAAACCATCCAGTATTATCAGCAAGCAATAGATCTAGCAAGAGAACTTGGCGACCTCCGTTCGGAAGGAAATGCGTTAGCGAATATGGGAGTAGTTTACAAGGATTTGAAAGATTATGAGCAAGCCATCCAATGCTATCAAGCCGCTGATCAGCGATACCATGCGGCTGAAGATGTATCTGCCAGAGGATCTAATTTGGGAAACTTAGGAAATGTCTACGTCATTCTTGAGGAGTATGATCGGGCTAAAGAATATTACTTGGAAGCGCTTCGTATTGCGGTAGAAACAGGTAATAAACGTGCTGAAGGGTTACGTCTTAACAATTTAGGCATCCTGTGCGAGCAGCAACAACACTACGATGACGCATTAGCGTATTTTCATAGAGCGAGTGATGCCTTTCTTATGGCTAATGCGCCGCAGGTTGCGGAAAAGGTGAAGGCCAGTATTACCCGCGTAGAAGGACTCAAAGGTAATTCAAACCAAGATCAGTGATCGTAAGAGGATACGATGGATCATAATAACGAAGCGCGTTACCTTGCTGCCGCGAATTATATGGAGGTACTCCACGACGCAAATCAATGCTATTTACAAGGCGGTGATGAAGCGATTCAAGAGGCACTCATCATGTTTGAAGAGCACTGGTCACAGATTCGGTACAATTGGGAGTGGATTTCAATGGCGTTCGAGACTGATCCACGCGCGTTACGTTTAGCCTGTGATTATCCACTAGCTGGGCCGAGCCTACTGGATTTGCGCCAAGAAAAGTTAGAAAGCAAGAAATGGCTCGAACTAGCGGTTATGGCTGCACACGCTTTAGAAGAGCCATCTAAAGAATTATCCCATCTTTGCAATCTTGCCAACGCAGTTAACCAAATGGGTGATCATCGTGGGGCAATTACCTATTACCAGACTGCCCTCCAAATGCCTGTTGGTATGGATACACTCCAACAGGCTAATACGCTGGGGAACTTAGCAAATGCTCATGCAGACATGGGTGAATATGACCGCGCCATTGAATTGTTGCAGCAAACATTGCAACTGGTCGGTGTGCTTGGGGAACGGCGTTTGGAAAGTAATTTTACAGGAAATCTTGGCATCATTTACCGAAATACTGGGCAGTATCAGAACGCAGAAACCTATCTTGAGCAGGCACTAAAAATCAGCGTTGAGATCGGTAATGAGAAGCTCATTGGGAGTTGGGGGAGTAGTTTAGGTGCTCTAAAGATGAGTCAGGGGCAATATCGGGAAGCTGTAGTGTATTTCGAAGCGGCATTGGAGATCAGCCGAAAATTAAATGATCAACGAGGCACGAGTATCCGACTCGGTAGTCTAGGCATCTGCTATCGGAACTTTAAGCAATACGAGGCAGCCATTAACTGTTTTACGGAAAGTTTGGCAATCACCGAAGAAATTCATGACCAACACAATCACGGCAAATGGTTAGGAAATCTCGCAAATATCTATCACGATATGAGAGACTCTGAAAAAGCCGAATATTACTTTTCGGAAGCCCTCGACAATTGTAGAAAGCTTGATGATCGGCGTACAGAAGGGCTAATTCTTTGTAATTTGTGCGCAGTCAATCATGATCTGGGACGCTTTGAGCAATCCCTGGCGCTGGGCTGTGATGCACTGACTTTGAACCGCCAGTTGAAAGTGCGTCCCACCATTGCGTTGACCCTTAAGAATTTGGGACGCACTTATAAAGTCTGTTCGATGCGACCTCAAGCCCTCGAAGCATGGTCTGAAGCGCAGCAAATTTACACAGAGTTAGGTATGACAGCCGACGCTCAACGTATAGCAAACCAGATTGCTATACTGCTATCCGCTGGGTAGTCGTGATACTGTCAATCGCTCATCTGGTCGAGCTTTTGCCGCGCGTACATAGCAAGTGTATTATGAATCTGAAAGCGTCCCGCACCCAGTGGCTCAACCAATCCACGCCCAATCAGCACTCGTATTAACTCAGTCGGATCATCCACACTCCATACCCGTTTGAGTGCTTTCAAGTCAAAGGTAGCTGGTTTGTACTGAAAAGCGCCTAAATACGCGAATGCTTTCTGCCCTACCGGTGACAAAGTATTGACGCTACGCTCCATGAGTAACGCGAAAGATGGAGAAGTGCCTGTTGCTTCATCGATTGCCCCACTCTGTCCTTCTAGCAGAATCGAATGGGAATAGACAAGTTCATCAATCAATGCATCAACATCTAAGCCGATCTTTTCTTCTTGCTCAATTAAATTGCCTGCAATCCGCAACGCCAAGGGTAAGCCATCCAACGCCTCTATCAAGGTGTCGATTTTCTTGGCATGATTTCGGCAAGCATTAGGGGCAATAATCTGCAACATCTCCAGTGATTTTTGCGATGTGAGTGTTGGAAGCACATAAATATCGTTCGGTGTATCGCTCAGCGCGATAGCAACATCTGTAAAGCGTGTGGTCATCAGAAATGTAGTGTGGGGTCCGGCAAGATTCTTGAATATTTTTCCGTCATCAGCCGTCCAAATATCATCCACAATCAGCGCTATCTCTCGCCCTAGAAGGGCAGTACGCAACCGTGCAATGACTTCATCCAACTTTTGCATCGGCTCAATTTCGAATATGTGAAGCTGTTTTGCCCAACGCTTCAGCGTGGGAAGAGGTTTCCCGTCTGCCCCTAAACTACACCAAAGAATACCGTTTTTGAAAATCTTCTTCAGTTCCAGGGTGTGTACTAAACGATTGATGAGTGTGGTTTTGCCGACACCGGGCCAACCTCGCACAATCGTTAAAGGTACACGCGGCGTAGGATACACCCCTAGTCGACCGTAGATAACCTCAATATCGTTTTCGCGCCCAATAAACAGATACGGGTAAAGCGGAACGAGAAAGTCACCATCAGATGACGTTTGTGTACTGCTCAATTTTCGTTCAGCCAGATACTGTTCCCATGCTTTATCGAATTCCTGTTGTGGAAAAATATCGAGTAGTCGTGTGAACTCCTTCAGTTCAAAGCCTGTCAAGTCGAAAATTTGAATAGCTTCTCGTGCAGTACTACGCCGATATTCTTCTAATCCATCGGTAACCGCACGCACCAACGCAAATACTTCATCCAATTGATAGTCGCTACGTATTTCTGGTCTGCTAATGAATTTGAGGAAACGGCCTTCGCTATATTCACAACCTAGCGTTGTACCCATACGTTCGCGAATCGTGGGATAGGATAAGTCACTCCGTGCATGTAGGCGCTCTACAAGCCCGATCAAAGTCTGTTTACGCTCTCGAAATTCCGTAGTTTGATCCACTGTTTACCTCTCTGGGCGATGGTCGGCTATCTGATCTGATCGGGAGAATACCCCAAACCTATCTGGCCTGAATCTTCACACCAAATCGAAGGTCGATTATTCTCTAAATGTCCGTGAATAGTCGGACAAACAGCTGTTTTCTTCTGATTATATACGCGAGACATTCAATGTTCCATTTGGAAAGGAGTCTTGCTGATGAGAGTCTCTAACAAACCCGATTCGCAGAGTTCAAAGACTGGCGAAACGAGTCAAACACGCCTCCCTTACATAGAGATGAAGATCGACTACTTGATAGAAGAAGTCGCCAAGTTACAAACAAGCATTGAAGCCATTCAAAGACACCTTGAACAAGCCGCCAACTCGATGATTTCATCGACCAAGCCACGCTCGATGAAATCAAAGCATGGCGACTCATTTCAATTGTTGACGCTATTTCACAAACTGTCTGCTAGCGTATTGCTGGGGTTGCTGTATTTGATTGGGCTGGGAATCGGGTTGATCATCTTAATCCGAATGCGCGGCCTCTAATTTTCACTCGAAACACACATACTTGAATCAGTTAGAAAGAGACAACTATGCGTCAGTTAATGCTGTTTTGCTTTGGAGTCGGAGCATTGTGGGACGGGATTACCACGATGCTGGGTATTGCAACCATTCTTCATGCCCAAAACGAACTTGATCTCGCACTCTGTTTCGTTGGCGGCTTGGTGATTATGGGCTTCAGCTTAGGCACCCACACAATCTTTAGCGAGGATGGATTTGTATTTTTCGCCATGCGGTTTCTTTGGGGTGCCGCCATCCTATTCGACATCTACACAGCATTCACGGGAAATGCACAGTACATCGTACTCAAAGCCCAAGACCTGAGTGCTGTTACTATGCAGCACTTAGAACCCCGTCAGTTAATCGTTGTACTCGTGCTAACCATTATGGTTTCTGGCTCCCCCATCTTTATCTCGTATATGGTTGAAAAGCCCAAGCGTTACTAGGTGGAATATCATGAATCAGCCAGAAGAGCCAAAAGATATACGGAAACTGTTCTATCGGAGTTTACCGCCGCGCAAGCGCGAGATTGTGCAGTGTGTGGTGCAGCTTTGCCTGAGTAATCATGAGATCGCTGATAAGTTTACAATCAGCATCAGTGTCGTGAATGAACATATCAGCATGATTTATGACGCGCTAGAAACTTCGGGTTACTGTGTGTTCAATAAACAGGCAAAACGGGCTACTCTGATCCATTTCTTCGGTCATTTCTTCGAAGATTTCCCAGAGATTGGAGAGTTAGATTAAGCGTTGCCATCGGTAATAACGCGGAGAATCCGATCTAAGCGGAAAGTCCGCTCGGCCTCCGCAGTTTGACACCATGCTTCCACATATTCATAGCCATTACGCCGGATAATTGGCATCGTTGGCGCAATTGTCCGGCGTGATGTCACTCCCTCAGACAACGCGAAATAGTCGATTACCAGCGAAACTCGCTTGTGATAGGCATCTTCTACGGCATTCCGAATCTGCTCCATTTCATCTTGTTTTAATGGCATAGGGAGTAGATTGGCGGCATCAGGGGAACTGTCCTGATAATGGCGCTTTAGTTCATTGATAACTTCATTGGCCTGTGTTGGAAGTAGTTGTTGCATTTTATCGGGCAACTGTGCACGCAGCCAATCCAATGTAGAACCGGGAAGCGTGATGGGCAGTCGAATCACGGTAGAAAGCGCCTGATATATAGTTCCTGCCAGCCATAATTGCGCTGCAATATCAATGTCTAACATTGCAGATGTGTGGCCGTATTCTCGGACAGCAAGTGCAGATCGCTCATCTGCAATTGGCAAATCACGCCGTTCTAGGGCATGAACTAGTTCATTAACACAGCTGGATTTCACAACGATATGGTGGGGCGATATTGGTTTATCCAGCAGAGGGCGAATTCTACGTTCACTCATGAGACTTGCCAATAACGACGGTTCGGGCGACTCTACGAGAGTAACAGTTTGCAAAATCAGGCGGCGGCCCTCGTGTGACCAGCGTTGTAGGAGATGGAGCGTTTCGATAGGTAACTGCACTTGAAGCAAAGCACTAAGTGTATGAACAAATGCCATGAGTGGCTTGCCTGTTTCGGTAACACGACGCATTGTATTAGTCGCGATTGTGGATTGATGATTGGAAAAATCTACCCACTCTGAGAGTTTTACCAACGGTCCTAGTGCGGGGAAATTGGGTAAGGTAAGGATGATTTTGTCCGCCGATTGCTCTAATGATGCTGATTGTACGGATGGTAGATAAGGCGGAATGCCAACAACAGAATAGGTATCATCTGCATTCGGGACTAAGATACCAAGCCATGGCAAGATATGATCGAACAAGCTGGGCAAACCATTCAATGAATCAAATGGCAGATGCAGCCTTAGCACACTAATTAGGGATGTTAGGGTAAATGTTGTGTTGGAAGGAACCTGACTGATTTCTCGCAAGAGAATGTGGAAAAGGGGTGCTGAAAATTCTGTGGAAAGTTGATAGCGGTACCACAAAGGGTCTGGCTTGTGCAAATCAGTCTCAATACTGTTAACTAGCGTTTGCCACTGCATTTCAGAAGGCTGTGAAAGCCACTGCCAACACTGCACAGATGGTTTAAGATAGCCATTATGCTGTGTTATCAATCCCGCTACTTCTAGTAGATAGTGCAGGAATCGCAACCGTGTTGTATGCAGTTCGCTCCTAATCGTTGTACCCGTTAAGGCTGGGTCTTTTTCCAATAAACGCGCATTGATGTGTTGTAACCACCGGGGCGATAACCAACGATTCCACCGCACGCGGATAGTGTGACCATGCAGTTCACCTAAGAAGTGGGCCAAATCGACCAACAAATTCGCGGCATGGTTTATTTCCATATCCATTGTATTCGTTGTCACCGACGTGAATTCGAGTACAGGTAACGGAGGGAGTAGATCGGCTACTTCTGCTGGAAGAAAAACAGTCTCATTCTCAATGATGATGAGTGTGGAATACCAAAGTTTCTCTGTGATCGAAACGGGACGCTTCCACGGGTATTGCGGCGATTCCCGATTCCAAGGGCGATAAGGACGCAACATCCCAAAAGCATTGCAAAATTCACAGAGCGGCATTTTTCCACCCACGGTCTGTAATGCTAATAACGCAGTACGTTCATCATTCGCAAGCCGTTTGAATGCGGCTTTTAGAGTCCCGCCCATGAGCAATTGTTCTGTCAGACGGCGACGAGCCTGTGCTTTATCGTGATGGCAATTGAATGGCAGATTGAGCGCAAGGGCAAATGCTTTCAGCTCGCGCCAAGTGCGGTGCGTTAAGTTATCTACTATCGTGTACATAGCAAACCCTCCGCACATCAGTTTATCATAGGGCTAAGATAGACGTCTCACACCTCGAAGATTTGCCTCTGCTCCGCAAACAGTAATACAAAGCAATATAATGAAATTCAATGAGATATACCTTCTTAAAACGCTCGCTTTCAACCGATTTCACTAAACCCGTTGCAGTTTAAGCGATTTTCGACGAAAATCGCTTAAACTCACGTGACGGAAGTTACGCCTTAATCCCCATGATGGAGATCGAAACACATTCGCTGTGGTTCTGCATTTTTCCATCTCGGCAACTGATATGGTAAGTCACATAGCGTTGCCGTAAGTGGTAACCGAGTGCTATGAGTAGCAGATTCTGGGAACAATCGAGGATTTATTTCACCGACAATGACTGGTAGCCACCGATAGAACACCGAAACCATGACTGCGGGCATGTTTAACCAACAGAAAGGTTTCAGCCTGATATTGCTCTGAGTTGTTTTTCTTATTCTCTTAACCGCTCTGTGCTTTCTGGATAATCTGATGCACTCGTTGGAAGGATATGCCAAACGCCTCCGCGATTTTCATCAACGTTTCTCCCGCCTTATAACGTGCTACGATTTTATCGTTTCGTGATTTTATCTCCACCGTTTTTGTTGGCAATTTTAAAGTTGTATACAAACGCTCAAGCACCGCGAATGCCCACGCTGACGTAGGATTCAAGGCTGGAGCGATTTGTGGGTTCAAAGCCCTTCGATGGCACACGTTGCACCTTGAATTCAACAGTCGTTCAGCTTGAGGCGGACTGCACAGATAAGAACAAAAAACGGAAGGTTCTCTGGGGAGAACCTTCCGTTAGGTCAAGCGGCAATCGTGAGCAAGGGCGTTGCTGCGGAGATGGTGGGCAGGTGTTGGTGGAAAGAGGCGGCGCTGAAATAGGAAATCGGGTGTTTTACGAGGAGCTGCTGAGCCTGCTGGTGAAGTTTCGTAGCAAAGACAGGATCAACGAGCACTTCGAGCCGCGAGAGGGAGGTATTTGCCAGCATGGTGAGCGTGGTGATGTGTGCAGTCATCAACTTGTGCAGTATCCACAGGGGAATGTCCGAGAGGGCGAGTAGCGACGTTTGAGCTGGCGAGAAGCCGTGCATCATTTTGGCAAGCGTGTGCAGACGATAGGCGTCGAGGGGCGTGAGGGTCTGGTCATCCAGGGTCATCGCAACGCTGGTGTCGAGCAACCGACGTGTGCGAGCGATCAGGGTTCGCAGTTGGTGATGGGTCATGTCCCAACGCCGGAGTAGAGTGTCTACAGCCTCCTCTCCCCTCAGCCACTCGCCTAGGATGAGCGTCATTTTGGCAGCGCTTAACAAGCCCTGTGGTGTGATGTCCAGCAGGGTAGCAAGTGCCTCTGTTCCCAATTGCCAAAGGGTCGAATGCTGCCCCGTGAGCTGGGCAGCGAGCAGTTGCACTGCGTCGGTATCTTGCGGTGGTGGGAGTAAGGCTGGTCCGGGAGCAGTCACAGTGATAAGCAGATAATCGAACCAAGTCAAGTTGGAGTGGTGGATCAGCCGTTGGAGATGGGCCTGTTGCAGAGTCAGGGCAGCACTGACACGGCGTGGAGAAAGGGGTGTTGAGGAATTCATAGGACATCCTTTTGAAAAATTAGATTGTCATTCCTCCGCTTGGCGGCGTAGCCGCCATGTCGGCGTCGAAAATGCCGTGTTACCGTCAATTCTACGAAGTGCTGGAGCGGGTAGTCATGCCCAGCCACGACATGCTGAGCGATCAAACCTTCCTTGAGATGCTAGATGAGGTGATGATGCCCTGCCCGTCAGATTGAGCAGCCAAGAGCGAAGGCAGATTTCGAGGAAGGATCCCAAGGAGCATTCAAGTTGAGAGCCTTGTTTTGCTCAACAGGTCGCTGGAGATCGCAGATTTGGGGCGGCAAGGCACATGACATGCGAGACCCTGACCGGGTCGTGGACTGCACGGATAATAAAAAGATGAAACTCTATCAGTGAAGATATGAGCTTGATCTTTCACCCCGCTTCTGATACACTGTTGACCAGTAGTCACATGACCAAATATGATATTTGGTCACAAACCAGGAAGAGTAAGACTTGAGCGATCACGATAATACACCTCCATCACAAGAACGCTTAGAGCGGGCACATCGGATTCTTGATGTGGCAACTGCGCTAATTTTGCGGTGGGGTTACAGCAAGACCACTATCGATGATATTGCCAAGCACGCAGGGGTCGGGAAAGGAACAATTTACCTCCATTGGAAAACTCGTGAGGACTTATTTCGTGCCCTTATGAAACGTGAGCAGTTGGCAATGGGAGCCGATTTCAGGCAGCGAATCACCGCTGATCCTGCGGGCGCAACCCTTCAGGGCATTTTCCGGCACACAGCACGGGCTTTGATGGGACGTCCCTTGCTAAAAGCATTCATGCTTCGCGATGTGGAAGTGCTAGGGAAGTTAGCACAGAGTGAGCAGAGCAATATCGCTTACATAGAACGATTGGAGGGCTTCAAAGCCTATCTTGAGTTTCTACGTGCCCATAAATTGGTGCGTGATGACCTCAGTGTGCAGACGCAGGTTTATACGTTATCTGCCATTTTCATGGGCTTTTTCCTCGTTGCGCCCTTGATGCCCGATGAATTTTCACTGCCGGATGAAACACTTGCCGAGCTGATAGGTGATAGCATACAGCGTTCCTTGGGATCGGACCGTCCTCTCGTTTCCGGTGAGCTACAAGCCATGTCGAGTACCTTTCTGGATTATGTGAATCGTGTCATGTCCGTTGCGGAAGAACAATTTCAACGTGAATTAGCATCTTGAAGGCCGGCAGGAAGCCTATCAGCAAGGCGCGAAAACAGGAAAACTTTCGTTGGAATAAGACGCATTCGTTGTGATCGTAGGTCATAGAGAGACAAAAGGAACAGCCAATGGCAACCGAAAAAGTTCATTTCACGAAAGCAAAGGAAACGATGCTCATCACCCTGTATAGCAGGGCATCGGAGAGCCAAAAACAAGACCCCGTGCTGCGCGACCCCTGGGCTGAAGAAGCGATTCGTCGCATTGATTACGATTTTGCCCACCTGAAAATAACTCGTCTTGAGCCATTGTCGGTCGCTATCCGGGCTAAACAGTTCGACCTATGGACCAGCTAGTATCTCGCTGATCACCACGATGCGACGGTGGTCCATCTCGGCTGCGGTATGGATAGCCGTGTATTTCGTGTTGATCCACCGACCAGCGTACAGTGGTTCGATGTGGATTATCCTGACGTTATCGACTTACGCCATCGGTTGTATCCTGAGCGGGGTCAGGGTTATCACCTGGTTGGTACTTCATTGGCGGATTTGAGTTGGCTAGATGAGCTTCCAACAACAACCCCAGCAATGATTGTCGCCGAGGGCGTCATGATGTATTTGACCGATGACATTGTCAGGCCGCTCCTTAAGGGTCTGACAGAACACTTCCCTGGCGGACAGGTAGCCTTCGACTCCTTGAGCCGCTTCGGGGCGCGTATGGCGAAACTCGATCCCGCCGTTAGTGCGACTGGCGCGACGTTTGGCTGGGGACTCGACAATCCCGACGACATTAAGGCATTCGCTCCCAAAATGGAACTGGTCATCGAAACGCACACGCCGGACCTACCTGGTTACTCCAAATTGCCCTGGATCATGCGCGCGGTTGTGCGTAGTATGGAACCTTTCACGCCGCTACGCCGCCTGAATCGCCTGCTCCTGTATCGATTCTAGTGTTGAAGCCAACCATCCCAATCGCCCCGATAACCGATAACGTGAAAGGTGTGTAAGGAGGACATCATGAACAACCTGATGGTCAGAACGGTTTTAGGCTTTGCTTTTTTGATGCTGATCATGGCGCTGGCGTTGTTTATACCAGCGGGTTCCCTGGCATTTTGGCAGGCATGGCTCTATTTACTCAATTTTGGGGTATGTACAATTCTCATCACTGCTTATCTGATTAAATATGACCAGGCGCTCTTAGCGGGTCGTGTCCAAGCTGGCCCAGTCGCCGAAACCCAAAAGTCACAGCAAATTATTCAAAGCCTCGCCAGCCTGTGTTTCATTGCCTTGTTCATCGTGCCTGGGCTGGATTTTCGTTATGGCTGGTCGCATGTGCCATCCGCCTTAAGCTGGATTGCCGCTGGTATGGTCGCCCTCGGCTTTTTCACGGTGTTCCTGGTATTCAGAGAAAACAGTTATACACGAGCGACTATCGAAGTATCTGCCGAGCAGAAGGTTATTACAACTGGGCCATACCGTGTGGTCAGACATCCCATGTATGCGGGGGCAAGCGTTTTGATTCTTTTCACTCCGATTGCCTTGGGATCATGGATCGCGCTGCCATTTGCCATCCTGCTCATCCTGGTTATTGTAGCCCGCCTCCTTGATGAGGAGCGATTTCTATTGGAAAACTTGCCCGGCTACAGCGATTATCGCCAGAAGGTTCATTATCGTCTCATCCCGTCCGTTTGGTAAATCGATCTGCTTCCCGGAACATGTCGTGGCATGAGCACCGAACAGGCTGGCTTCGCACGCTCCCAGAAATTCCCTCGTTGGTTAGAATTAGCACAAAATAGGGTAACGCATAGAGTCTAGTCGGCTGGAAGAATTGAACCCAACTGAAATGGCTTAATTGATCGCAATATTTGGAATGTTTTGCCCTAATTTTGGCATGAATCCGTTGAGACAAACGTGCGAAAACATTGCGTTTCTGACTTTGCAACCGCCCCTGTCCTATTATCGAGATGAACATTTGTTTTTCTCGTATATCTGGTACAATACGAGGATTCGGTTTATATCGATAGTGAAATGATGTATGTCCATAAAGAAATCCCATCTTGGGGCAATATACACTCCTGATGACATTGCAGCATTTATGACAGATTGGGCTATTTCTAGCCCACAACCGCGCGTTTTGGATTTAGGCGTCGGAGAAGGTGCATTTACTTTTGCTGCGTACAATACGCTGTTAGCACGCGGTGCTACACCTTATCAAGCACAATTGCAAATTTACGGTACAGAAATAAATCAGGTTGCTTTCGATGCCTTTCGTGGCAAAACGCAAAGTCAAAATCTGGTTTTTCCAAATGTAGTTCTACAAGACTTTTTTACCTATACACCAGATGAGGATATAGATGTAATCGTAGGAAATCCTCCTTACGTGCGTCGAAAAGCAATTCAAGATATAGAACACATTCGCTCTCGTGTATTAGATAAAAATCCTAATATTGCCTCAAGCGAGCTGTTGAACCTAACTGATTTGTATGCGTATTTTCTGTTATATGCAGGTGAGATACTCAAGGCCAATGGCCGACTATGTGTAATTACTCCTGACCCCTGGATAAATGTGCGGTACGGTAAAATCCTAAAAAAATACTTGCTCGAAAAATTTACTATTGAGAGGTTAGTGGCTATTGATCGTTCTATTTTCAAAGATGCTCAAGTAAAAACTTTATTGTTGTTCGCCACGAAAAAACCATCAGCAAGTTCGGCTACAAAGTTTATTCGCGTACACAACGGATTACCTATTAGGAAACTTGCTGACATTTGGGATTCAGCAAATAACTCGCATCCAGATGTATCTACCAGCGAAGTGCTACAAGGTAAACTTTCTATAACTACTCCTTGGGGGATTCAATTTAAATGTGAATCCGTCTACGATCAGATTGCTTTCCATCCCTTCATGACGCCTACATCCAAGGTGGCAAAAACTCAAATAGGGTATCAAACATTAGCAAAAGGTTTTTTTGTATTGCCGCCGGATAAAGTAGATGTTCTAGTAGAGTCTAAGTTTGTTCGACCAATTGCGTCTTCATCAGGTTATTTCGAGAATTCAATTATTTCTATTGACACTGCTCCAGAAAATTATCTCTTTTACTGTAGTGAGAACAAAAAAGAACTGAAAGGCACTAAAGCACTTGCTTATATTGAAGCTGCGGAGCACCAAGAAGTTACAGTTCGGGGAAAAGGTCTTACAGTAATAGGGTATCAAAATAAAGACCGTATTCAGCGCGATAAACGTCCTAATTGGTATGACATAAGAACCCATATTGAAGCAAGAACACGCTCACAGATACTTGTACCCCGCTTTGTCTATAAGGATTATCTTGTGTTGTGGAACTGCGCACAATTTATTCCTGGCGAAGTTTTTATTGAATTCGTACCTCACTTGGAATACGAGCCCGAAGTTTATCTTGCTATTTTAAATAGCACCATTTCTGAACTTATGTTCCGCTCTCATGCGCAACTATACGGCGGTGGGACAAACAATATGAGTCCCGGAGAGTTTAAAAGACTTCCAATGTTAAACCCAGAACTTATCGCTCCTGACGAAAGACGTTCCCTGAGCGCAAGCTACCATTCATTTGTTGAAAATAATCAGAGAGAAAAACAAGTTATTGATGCTGTAATATACAGACTTTTAAACATAAACGATGCTACTGTTACTCAAATTCAAAACACTCTAGAGAATTTAAAAAACTTAACAATACACTCGAAAAAGCAAGTAAACATCTGATACACAAGTACGGAGATAGACAGTGGGGACTGAAGCTCAAATCCGGTTTGCAACCAGTATTCTCCAACGGCTTGGCGAAGAATTAACTCCTAGCCCTGATCTTGGGATCATAGAATTAGTTAAAAACGCTCACGATGCTGATGCCCTCCATTGTACTGTGCAGATTGCAAACATCAGTAAGCCAGGAGGTACAGTTTACATTACCGATGATGGGGACGGGATGTCCGATCTAGATATTATTGATGGATGGCTTGTACTTGGGCGCTCCAAAAAAAGTTCTACTCATTTAACACGATTGGGCCGTATTCCAGCGGGTAGTAAAGGCTTAGGTCGATTGTCGGCGTTACGAATGGGTAAATCTGTTACATTGATTAGCCGACCAAAAGATAAGCCCAATTATGAATATCAGTTGGATATATATTGGGATGAGTTCGAGAGTGCGGACCTTGTGAGCGATGTAAAGCTGGCTATTTTAGAAAGAAGCCGCGCGGCTGGAATACCCTCAGGAACCGAAATTATCATTCATGATCTGCGGTCTTCTATTAAACAAGATGATGTAAAGAAACTTGCACGCGGCCTTATATTACTCGCAGACCCCTTCAAAGAAGATGTTCTGGGATTTCATATTGAACTAAAAGCCCCTGAGTTTAATGAATTAGAGAAACTAGTTGCCAAGCGTTACTTCGATGATGCCGAATATCATCTGTATGCGGAGATAACGAGTGATGGCATGTCCCGTGCCATTGCAATGGATTGGCGTGGCGAA
>Ga0206919_1074_pt1 | contig 23913 bp, 24 predicted proteins | sample Alteio_BWOrgHeat_67_FD_152962 | JGI IMG/M metagenome (GOLD analysis project Ga0206919, IMG submission 152962) | Enriched cells from forest soil in Barre Woods Harvard Forest LTER site, Petersham, Massachusetts, United States -... | ecosystem: Environmental > Terrestrial > Soil > Temperate forest >... | reverse complement strand
ACGAGAGATCGAATGTCAAAGAATTTTCCTGGCAATGGGTTTCCTCAACCCGCAGTATGAGGGTATGTTGCAAAGCCTCGGCATTGAATTGGATGCCCGCAACAATGTAAAGGCGACCGAAAAATCTTATCGCACCAATGTAAGCAAAGTTTTTACCGCCGGCGACATGCGCCGGGGGCAATCACTCGTGGTATGGGCGATTTCTGAGGGGCGCGAATGTGCGCGAAAAGCAGACGAGTTTTTAATGGGACACTCTGCGCTTGAAAGCAAAGATGCCGTTAATCAGTTTGAGCAGGTATTTGAACACTAATTTTTTAGTTGTAAAATTCTAATAATCAGAAATTTATAAGATTAAAAAATTTGACTTTAGGGATATTTTGTTTAATATTGATTGTTCCGTTCGTTCTGCTCTATTGAAAAACTACTTTGAGAAGTTGAAGAGTTAGCAACTTTAATTTCAAACAGTATGTTAAGATTTCTGACAGTAGTTGTATTGGCTGTTTTAAGCCTCACAACTGTTTATGCACAAAAATTAACGTCTGCAAGTAACCCTTTTAGCTCTTTACATTTTAATAACGGCCCTACCGACACGATTACACTCGCAGCAATTTATGATGGCAACGTCGGCCAGTTAAGTACCAATATTGTCGACATGCTCGCGGTGATCAACAAAAACAGCGGCGCACGACCAATTATATTTAACTACGCTGTCGGCTTTACTTTGCCGGGCCATGACAACAAATTCTATGTACCTTGCAAGGATGAAGAGTTTTCCAAAATGTTGTTAAAATCTCCTCAAAAGGCAAATGCGCGCATCCAGTTAACCTGCGTGGTTTATCGTTTTTATTACGCCAACAACAATTGGAATTTCTTTTATATTGACAAGGCGAGCCTGGTTAACTAAATCTCTATTGCTTCGCCAGGTATTCTGCCAATGAGGTACCGATGATATGTGTCCAACCGGCCACAAAGTTTTCTTTGGCGAAATCCGGGTCGGCGGGGAAGGTTTCCAGCCCTTCATGGGTAAGCCTGAGGCGTGTTTTATCGCCTTCATCAAATAATTCAAAAGTCACTAACGATTCGCCTTCATAACCATCATATCGCCAGCTATGCTTTAATTTTTTGCCGGGAATAACTTCGGTAATCACGCAGATATGCAGAAACTGCCGGTTTTTGGTACCTCCCCAAAACCTGAATTCAAAGCCTACTTCCGGATTAAATTCGGCCAGGTCAAAATACCATTGTTTCATTTGGTTCTTATCGGTAATGGCCTGCCATACCTTATCAGCAGGCGCATCAAAAGTTCGTTCAATTACAAATGGTTCGTTGCTCATAGTTTTATTTTTCAGAAGGATTTTTCTTGCCGGCTAACAGTTTTTCTACAGACTTGCTTAATCTTTCCTGCCGGGTTTTTTCCTGTTTGGCAGTAAGTATCCAAAGTACATATTCTTTGCGGTTGGAGTAGGATAGCGCTTCGTAGTTAGCCAGTGCTTTCGGATTTTGCTGCAGTGTTTGTTTCAGATCAGGCGGAAGTGTAATGATCTTATTTTCAACATCCACATAGGCCGCATATTCATTGGTTTTAATATCGGCATTAGCCAACCCCGATAATTTAGCCTGGCCCACCGGCCTGAAACGCGAACCGGCCCATACTTCATTAACAGCCATGGAAGCTACGCCCTGCAGATTGTACTGTTTCAACTCGTCCCAATCGCCCATTTTAAGATCGCTGGTAATACCCGAGCTCTTTTTGGGATAAGATATCCAGAAGATAGTTTGCGGCGTTAACAGCGGAGCAACGGCCTTTAAATTGGCAACCAGTTCAGCCTTGCTTTTTACAAATAATAAAATGCCATCAAAATTGCCTTTTATACCGGTTGATATAGCTGCATTTTCAGGCAAGGGATTTGCAGCGGCTATTACTTCAGCCGGTGCATTCGCAAACAGCCATTTTGAGCCGGGCTTTACCAGCAGTTTCTTTGCTAAGGGACTCATAGTTATTTATATTAAGTCAATTTTACGAAAAAATCCCACAACACAATCCCGGCCGATACTACAATATTGAAGGAATGCTTGGTGCCAAATTGTGGTATTTCAATACAACTGTCTATCATCGCCATCGCTTCATCGCTCACACCGTTCACTTCATTGCCAAATATCAGCGCGTATTTGTCACTTTCTTTTGGTTCGAACTCATTTAACAGGATGCTTTTTTCGGCCTGCTCAATAGCAACAATATAGTAGCCTGCGGCACGTAACTTTTCAATTGCCGCCTGCGGCGTTTCAAAATACTCCCAATGCACAGAATTGGTGGCACCCAGGGCGGTTTTTTCAATTTCGCGATGAGGTGGCTGTGCCGAGATGCCGCACAGATAAATTTGCTCAACCGCAAACCCGTCCGATGTACGAAAAATGGAGCCAATATTATGCATGCTGCGCACGTTGTCTAACACAACGGTAACCGGCAATTTTTGCTGTCGCTTGAATTCATCTACCGAGACCCGGTTCAGCTCGTCTAATTTTAACTTGCGCATGTTTAATCGTTCAATGATCTTACGCCATCGCCAATGAGGCTTTGGTAAACTGATGGCTCATAACCGATCTCATCTTTGTAATAAGCCCTTAACTGTTTACTAAAAATATCAAAGTGTTCCGTTTTAGCCAAAGCAATAGCACATCCGCCAAAACCAGCGCCGGTCATTCGGGCACCTGACACCTGCTTATCTGTTTTGCAATAATCAACTATAGCATCCAGTTCGGGTCCGCTCACTTCATACAAATATTGTAAGGAGTTGTGCGAGGCATACATTAATTGTCCAAAGGCTGCAAAGTCATTAGCCGCCAATGCTTTTGCAGCCAATTTTACACGGTCGTTTTCTTCTATTACATGCCGCGCCCGTTTTTCAATGACTTCGTCGGCGATTAAATGCCGGTACTTCTGGTAGGTTTCTGTATCAATGTCACATAGATTATGGATGTCAAGTTCTTGTTGCAAAGCAGCGAGCGCCTGCTTGCATTCGTGCACCCGTTCATTATATTTTGACTCGGCCAGTTTGCGCAGTTTATTGGTGTTGATGATGGCTAACACGTGGTCACCCAGGTTGGCATCCACCGCCTCATAAGCCAACGTATCGCAATTGAGTAGCAGCGCTTTGTCCTTTTGCCCGAAAGCGACAGCAAACTGGTCCATAATGCCGCTACTCACACCAATAAAATCATTCTCTACGGCTTTACACATTTTCACCAGTTCGAGTTTGCTAAAACCGCAACCGAAGAGATCATTTAGTGCAAAAGCGGTTACAATTTCAATAGATGCAGAGGATGATAGCCCCGAACCAATAGGAATATTCCCATAAAAAAGCATATCAAGGCCGCCAGGTTGCCGCCCTTTTTTTGCAAACTGATCGATCACGCCAACGGGGTAGTTGTACCAGAAGCTGCCGTTCTTTCGGTAATTCGCTGTCATTGGAACATCGGCATGGTCATCAAAGTTTAAACTCCTGAACCGAAAAATGCCATCATTATTAGGCTTAACAACCAACCATGTTCCCTGGGTGATAGCGCAGGGCATTACCAGGCCGCCATTATAATCAATATGCTCACCAATAAGATTGACCCGGCCCGGCGAAAAATAAGTTTTTAAAGACTGCGAATAAAAAACGCGTTCAAATTCCTGTTGCAGGCGGGCGATCATAGTTCTGGTAGTTTGAACAGCAAATATTGCAAATATTAGCGCTATTTATGCTATAAACGCAAAAGGCCGTATCTTGTAATGCTAAAAAATAATAACTATGAAACAATACCTGGTCACTGCATACGATTATACCGACGAAGGCGCGTTGGCGCGGCGCATGGGTGTACGCCCGCATCACCTGGATGCCGCCAAAACTTTAAAAGAAAACGGCAATTACATTATGGGCGGCGCCATCCTTAACGATGAAGAAAAAATGATCGGCTCGGTCATGGTGCTTCAATTTGGAAACGAAGAGGAACTGGACGCCTGGAAACAGGGCGAGCCTTATATCACGCAGAAAATATGGGAGTCGGTTGATATTAAACCTTTCCGTGTAGCCGCCGAAGTAAATAAATAAATTGCTGCTATTTCTTTGTAACAACGCCCGTTAGTATATCAATGGTGTAAGTATTGCCATTGATCATGAGCGTAGCGGTATAGCTGTTATTGAAGGTTAACGTACCATTATAAGTAAATCCGCCATTTTTAACCGATGTGCCGGTGACGATAGCAGTGGCCGTGCCCCCGGTAATATACAGGTTTGATTTGGCTATGGTTAAGTTCTTCAACACCAGGTCGATACTTACAGTACCGGTTTGCGTGGTATCTGATTTTAATTTAAAAGTACCGGTGCTTTTATATTCGCCGCTTAAAGAATAAACTGTAGCGGTTTGCGTTAGACCGGCCAATGTGTAAGTTGTAGTACCAGAGTTGGTTAACACCAGGTTAGCATTGTTGTAGTTGCCGCTGTAGGTAATAGTGCCGCTTACATTGTCGGGAGCCCCGCTGGTATTACAAAAAAGTTTATGTGTATTATATAGCACGTAACTATAGGTAGCGCCGGTAGGGGTAGTGCTTTTTCGGCTGATAGTATCTGTTATTGACAAGGCGCAGCCGTTTGGGGTAGCAGCAGCCTGGCCTAAACGGGCAATATCGGCTGTAAAGCCATTTGCTCCATACGTTGATGATGCGGAAGCGGCAGCCAGCATATTCGCCGCGTCATCCATTGATACGTTAAGAGATTTAACTTCTTGCTTTTTACAGGAAATTACGCCTGCCAGCAAAGATGCGGCTAAAAAGAATCTAAAGAACTTCATAAAATCAATAGTTTCAATCAATTAATAGGGTTTTCCAAATATAAAAATAAATTGTAAAAGAAATATTACAATTAAAAATTTTTATAAATAAGAAAGCCACCCCTTTTGGGAGTGGCCTTCTTATAAGCAAATTAAAACAATTACATTTTGGTAACCACGCCGGTAATAAGATCAATCTTATAAACTACCTGGTTAAGTGTAAGGGTTGCTGTATTGTTACCGTTAAATAAAAGTGTACCTGTGTAACTAAATGAACCCTGATTAGGTGTGCTGCCTGTAACACTAATATTAGCGGTGCCGCTTGCAATACTTTTTGTGGCTTTGGTGAACGTTAAGTTCTGTAGCATAATATCAATATTATGATTGCCGGTAACCGTGGTAGTGGTTGTTGACTGAAACGAACCAGCCTGTTTAAAATCGCCGTTTAACACAATTTGTGTGGATGAGGGCGCCAAACCGGTGGTTGTAAAAGTTGAACTACCGGAGTTCATTGATGAATAATTGGTATTGCTGTAACTGCCGCTGTAAACCAAACTGCTGGATGTATTATCTGGCTGGTTACTGCTATTGCAGTTAACTACAAAATTGTAAGTAGAATGATAGTTATAAGTATAACTGGCCCCGGTTGGATTTTGCCGGTTAATCGTATCGGCCCGTACCGTACCACAAGCCAGGTTTTGGCCCGCTAATGATTGCGAGGTAAAAACCACATCGCTTGATGCAACTACAACACCATTTGAATTTACGGCCAGCGATCCTGCTATTAAAGCGGCCGCGTTTCCGTTTGAAAAGCCAAACTGGTCTATTGGTTTGGCATGATCGTCCCTCAAACATGATGTTACCACCAACACCAGCAGTCCCACCATCAATAATTTAAAGTTCTTCATATCGTCAAGTTAATATTGCTTTGATTTTTTTGATATGAAAAGGTTTAAAATTAACGGCTACTATTTTACAGGTTATTTAATTCTTTTATGTCGTCTTCGGTAAGCATTATTTTCGATGCTTTCATATTCTCTTCAAGGTGCTTTACAGACGAGGTTCCCGGAATCAAAAGAATGTTGTCTGCATGATGTAACAGCCAGCTTAAAGCGAGTTGATATACGGTTGCGTCATGTTTCGCGGCGATCTTTTTCAATTTTTCCTGGCCGGCTACATTGGATGCATTAAGCGGGAACCACGGTATAAAGGCAATGTTCTGCTGCTTGCAGTAGTCCAGCACGGCTTCCCATTTGCGGTTATCAACGCTGTACATATTCTGTACGGATACGACTTCAAAAAAATTCTGTGCTTTCTTAATGGCATCCACATCAACTTCTGATAAACCAATGTGCTTTATTTTACCATCTTGCTGTGCTTTTTGAAGAAACTCGAACGATTTTTCGGCAGGTACCTTCGGGTCAATGCGATGCAACTGATAAAGGTCTATCTGTTCCAGTTTTAATCGCTTTAAACTACCCTCCAGCGCTTCCTTCAGGTGATCCGGGTGAGCATTAACGGGCCATTGATCGGGGCCGGTACGGGTAAGCCCGCCTTTAGTTGCGATGACTAAACCTGCCGGGTAGGGGTAAAGCGCTTCGGCAATTAATTCTTCAGATACATAAGGCCCGTAACTGTCTGCCGTATCAATAAAATTAACACCTAATTCTACGGCCTTTTTAAGCACGCGGAGCGCCTCGGATTTATCTGCCGGAGGCCCCCAAATGCCTTTGCCGGTAATACGCATAGCGCCGTAACCCAGGCGGTTAACAGTTAAGTCGCCGCCTATGGTAAAAGTTTCTTTAAATGAAGTTGTATTGGTCATAAAAAAATAATTTCAATACAACTTTAACACTATTCGGTCCTATAGTTTCCCGGCAGTGTCATGTAATCATCAATTTAGAAGATTATCGCCAGAGGCCCAATATCCAGCCCATCAACGTAAGCGACAACAGGCTATAGAAACCGTTGATAAGAATATGCCGCCAGGTTTTTTGTTCAAATAAGCCAACAATGGCAATGGCGCAAAATGTCCAGATGCCGGCTAAACAGCCTGCCTGCGCTCCCCAGGCTGCGGTAGTGGCAGGCGAAGCTAAAAATGCCGCCAGGTTAGCCGCCATGATGAGCAGGAAAATACCGGTAAAGCCGAATATTTTACCCTTGTTGCCTTGTTTGATCTCGTCTTGGGATAGTTTGCTGTCAGCCATCCAGGCTTTGGCAAAAAGAATGGGAGAGTACCATAATCCGCCAAGGGCAAAGCCGGAGATGGCTGCCACAAATACCGCGGGCCAGTTAATAAGTGAAAAGTTCATGTGGTTGATAATTAAGTTCTTATAAAATTATAAAAACTTAATTATCAAAACCAAACATATTCCATAAAGTTATTGAACGGTATAGTGATAAACGTACCGGCCGATGTTGCCATTAGCATCAATACCTTCCAAAATAGCGCGATAAGAGCCCTTGCCGTCGGCGTTATAGAACTCTACGGTTGCGTTGCCGTTCTTGTCGGTCATTACTTTTGGGTTCCAGTAAATGGTACTGCGCATATCGCCGCCGAGCGGGTAAGTTTTAGCCGGGTCATATTTAGGCGAATAAAACATGCGGGATGATGTATAGCCCTTAAATAATAAGCTTTGCGCGCTATGCTGCAGCGATGAAAGAAAAGCGTTTACTTCTGCTCTGCTCATGTGCGGTTGTTTGGCTGCGGGCTTAGGATTAATGACAACTACACCTGCCGTGCCATCCATCCTGTTAACACCACTTACGCCGTCATCTCTAAAAACCTCTACGGAAGCGACATCACTGGTAGAAATGCCTTGCAAAAATGTTAAATCAACGGGCATACCATTATAATAAAGCGCTACCTCCTTTTTGTTGCCGCTATCGTAATTGCGGGTGATATATAGCTTGTTTTCATTATAAGTTAACCCAAAACCGCCACCTTTCAAAGCATCCGACATCAGCGGACTAATGTTAAGACGTTCGCCGGTTACTTCTGCATCGGGAAACGGGTTTAAACCCATAAGGCCCGGATAATCTTCGTGGCTCGGCTTTTTTTCAATTGCGCGGTTAGAAGAACGGATGGTAACCTCGCTCAAAAGGTGCGAACGCGCGGCCTTTTGTTTTTGATAATCAATATAAGCAGTCATTGAACTATCAATGTTGCTTACCCCGTCGGCAGCATTTACGTTTGGCGTAGGGGGCGCCAACGGGTTATTTTCCAGCATGATCATAAAATTAGAGCTGGGAGCGTTGATGGTGATCTTGGTAGAGTCGGGGTACATCAGGTTAGCAAATCTGAATTCACCCACCGCATTGGTAACAACAGGCACCGCGCTTTTTCGGTCGCCTATGATCATGGTAAGATTGCCCCGTGAAATAGGCAGCCCAGTTGCATTTCGCAATGTGCCTTTGATGTCTATGCCCTGTTCGGGATCGTATTTTGCCGGCGGATATCTGCCGTCAACCAGGTCTTTAAAAGAAAACCTTCTATAGCCCTGTGTTAACATCAATGCGTCCAGGTCGTCAGCCGTTTTCTGATTGGGCTGATCGAAATAATAATTCGGTTTTTCTACATAGCCTTTCAATTCAGAGGTTAGCAGCAAATTAGTAAGAATGGTAATTTCTGATCTGTCGTCATAAGGTACCTTGTTTTCGTCAAGCACCGTAAGCGACAGATTAGCAGCCTCGGAAGGTTTAGCGGCGGCAGTAGCGGCGATATTCAGGGTAACCTTTTGCCTGGTAGCAAAATTAACCTGCGGCGATTTAACCGAAAGATTCATCAATCCCCCGTTATTCATCACAAAAACAATCCGCTCTGCCTGGGCTTCTCCGCGTTCATTAAATAACGTAAACTTGACGATGCCCGCGGGGAATCTTGTTTTAGGAATTGTATTCAGGTAAGAATCGCGCTGTAACCGTGTTTGGCCTGCATAAAAAACATTTTCGCCAACTGTGCCCATCATATAAAATACTTTATCCTGGTTTTTTTGTAAAAACGATGGATTGGCTGTAAGCTTAACTTCAAGGTTAACCGGGTCGGTATTAACAACACTTAACGTAATGCCCTCTGCCCTGACTGCCGGCAGGGGATAACTACTTTGGGAGCCATCAGCGAAAGTTACATTAGCCTTATAGGTTTTACCTGCCTCGGGTTGCAAAGTAAACACTCCCATGCCCAAATGTTGCGACGTAAACTCGGCAACATTTGTGCCGTTATTATCGGTTACAGTGCCTTTGAAATCTATTCCTAAACCGTTTGGCGCTATCGCCTTAACGGCAACCTTGCAGCGCAGCCCGCTTATAAGATCGCCGCCTTCAGGGAATAGTTGCACATCGGGCTGATCGAGTGCATGCGTAAGCGAAAATGTATTGTTAACGGTTTTCTCGTCGGTTACGCTCAGCTCTGTTTGCAGCTCTGCCGTGGGAACTTCCGTGGTTTTATTGGTAGTGAACGTTACATCGAGTACCCCATTTACGGCAGTGTTGCCTTTACCTTTCGCTAATGTTTCTTCATCATTTACTACTTTCCAGTTCACTCTTTTATTAGCATAGGGCTTGCCGGTTGGATCTTTAAATATCACCTTCGCCGTCACTTTTGAAGTATTGGCCTTTGTCGAACCCGATACCGATATATTGGTAATGATTTGCTTTTCAACCGCCGCAACCGGGATGGTTTTGTTAAAGAAATACGCAGGATCATCATTACGCATCCAGTTAGTATATGCCCTGAAATGATAATTACCTTGTTTGTATAGCGGCGCGTTTAATAATACGTTGCCAAATGCCACCGAACCAAGTACTTGTAACTTTAATGTTTGCGCAATGGAATCTTTAGCATTGATCACATCCACATAAACTATCTTGCTTATTTGCGATGGCAGGTGGGTGTCGGCAGTAACGTAAGCTTTGAACCAAACGGTATCGCCAATGGCGTAGTAAGGCTTGTCGAAATGCAGGTAAACTTTTTCAATGGGGTGTGTCGAACCGAGTTTCGCAGTCCGTAACATCATGGTGTTTAAACCGATAGTGTCCTTTTGCGAAAAGGCAGAAAGGCTCGCGCCTATAACTAACAACAATGTAACGTATAACTTCCTGATATTCATTTTTAGGTTTACAAATTATTAAAGGCTAAATATATTTATTTAACACAGTATGCGGCTGTTGAAGCCTTAAGTTTAACATTTTTTAGCTAAAATTAGTATAGCTGTTTTAAATTGACTGCAATATAAAACTGCTTCGCACGTAAGTGATGAAATAAATTACCAAACATACTTTTGTGTCATTTTAATTACCGTGCTCTGACCAACCGGTATTCTGTTAACTCCGTATATTTGATTAAACATTAAAATTTATGAAAAGAATTTTTTTATTGACCGCCGTTGCTGCCATGATCATGGGTTGTGTTAATGGCCAGTCGAAAAGCGGAGATAATGCAATGGCCAAACTGCCGGCCGTAAAGCCGGGCGAGGCGGTTGCTACCTTTGGCGGAGGTTGTTTCTGGGCCATGAACGAGGCGATGTCTGAGTTAAAAGGTGTTGATGAGGTAATTTCGGGTTACGCGGGCGGAACTACCAAAAACCCGACCTACGAAGAAGTTTGCACCCGTACTACTAACCATGCTGAAACGGTACAGGTTTACTATGATCCTAAAGTGATCAGCTACGAAAAACTTGCGGAAGCTTTTTTCTACGCGCATAACCCGACAGAGTTAAACTACCAGGGCCCTGATGAAGGTACGGATTATCGTTCGGTGGTATTTTACCGCACACCGGAGGAAAAAGCGACTATTATGGATTTGATCAAGCGGATCAACGGGACTAAGCATTATGGTAATTCGCCTATCGTTACCCAGGTGGTGCCATTCACCGTTTTCTATCCGGCTGAGAAATATCACCAGAACTATTACAAATTACACCTGGATGATAACCCATACCTGCGCGAAGTGTCGCTGCCAAAAGTGGAGAAAATGCGGGCCATGGAAAAGAGCCAGCTAAAACCTGAATTTCAGAAAATGTAATATAAGGTCCCGCCCATAAAGCGGGATTTTTTATTCTACCTTATAGCGATAAACCATGCGGCCCAATTTGCCGGTGGCATCAATGCCCTCAATTACTACCCGGTAATTGCCTTTGCCCAGGTTATTGTATTCTAAAATAGCCTTACCATCGTTGCCCGTTAAAATATCGGGTTTCCAGTATATCGCCGCCTGTTGTACAGAGGCAGCACTGTTGATGTCATATTTTGGCTGATAAAAAGTGCGCGTTTTATAATACCCGTCGTAAATAAAATTGGCAATGCCGGGCAATTTAAAATCGTCGCCATGCTCGTAACTGGTAGTCCCGCGCTTAGTAGTAATCAATAGTAACCCGTTAGCTGCATCGGTACCGTAGATAGACTTGTACACGGCGCTGGTTAGCGCCTCTACACTATAAACGTCATTTGGATTGATCTCATCCAGGCTCCCCCTTGTTCCGTCAATGTATATAGCCATAGGGCCATTGCCGCTTAATTTGATGCCGCGGCTCATGTCGGTCACGCTGGCAGGTGGCCCAACATTTACTTTTACAAATGCCAATTTAGATTGTAAACATTGCGCTAAAGTAACACAGCCCATGTTTGAAAGAGTTTCGCCTGTTATCACCTGGTCGGCATGACCGGGCCCGTTCAAATTGGCCGAAAAAGACAAATCAGGCGCTTTCTTTTTGCTATTATTTGCTTTTACCTCAACTTCTTTTAACAGCTTGCTGTTTTTAATAGCAAGTTCATCATCAAGATAGCTTTGCTTCATGGCAGCCAAGGCTTTATTATCTGATATAACTTCATTTGAAGCACGCATAGCCAGTTTTTGCGCCGCTTCGGGTTTATCAATGGAAACGTCTAAATTCTTAGTTTTTTCGCTGCTTGCTTTGATCACTATACGAGTTTTCCCCTGCAGGTCGAGATTGGTAAAGCTAAATCTGCCATCAGCATCCGTTAATGTGTCTAATGCAAAAACCGTTTCAGGTATCAGCAATACAATCCTGGCTCTAACCGCAGGTTTGTTTTTGGTTGTAACCCGGCCGCTAATGGTGAACCCGTATGAAACATTGGCGCCATTGGCAGCATCGTCCATTTTTTTCCAGTCGAGTTTGCGAAACCCCTGCGTCAGCATTAATAAATCCAGATCGGCGCGCGTTTGGTCGTCGTTATGGGCAAAATAATAGCCCGGGTCATACACATTGCCGCGCAACTCGGGGCTTAACAGCAGATCGGTAAAAATGGTGGCTTCGTTATTTTCATCTGCCGGCAAAATACTTTCGTTAATAACCGCGGCCGATAAAGCGGTGGCGTTAGCCTTCTCCTTATTGTTGATGTTTATTGATATCTTTTCGCCGGTGGTATAAACATCTTTGCCCGATTGTACATCTAAATGCATTTTATCGGCCCTGTCAATGTATGCAACGCGCTCATTCAAAGGCTCGCCTGCTGACGAGAATAAGGTTAAACGAACGATTCCGGAAGGAAAGCGATCTTTAGGAATACGGATCTTACACACACCTTCGCCTGCTTTTCCGGAAGCTACAAAACCGATCTTTCCCGACGACTGCGCCACCAGGTAGAATACTTCTGCGGGTGCGGACCGTTGTAGCGCCGAGTTGGCCTGTATGGTCACATTAATGCTATCGGCGCCGGTATTATTTACCGTAAAACTATATCCCGAAGGTAATGTGGTTGGTAATGTTGCAGTGATGCGCCGTCCGTCATCCGTTTCCACATAGGCGTTATAGCTCTTGCCGCTTTGCGGTGACAGGGCGAAGGCACCCATACCTGCGTGTCCCGAATTGATAAAAGCTATCGTATCGCCCGTCGTGCCATCAGCTATATAACCCTTTACATGCTCAGGTGTACCGTCGGGTTTAGTGGCTTTGAAAGCGACTTTACTGCGTAAGCCGGTTACTAAAGTGCCGCCCTCCGGAAAGAATTGTACATCGCTTACCGGATTTCCGGTCGACTTGCTGTTCATAATCGCCGTCTCGGGAGCCAGCCCGCCGACGTGAACAGTGCGGTCGTAAATAGTTTGTTGCCTGCTTTTCATCCAATCGGTATAAGCCCGCAGATGATAGATGCCGGGTTTGATAGAATTAGGCAAGGTAAAATCGCCGGAAGCCATGCCCGAAACCAATTTTAGTTTTATACTTCCAATTGCTGCCGTATCACCGATGGCGATCAGCTCCACATTTACGGTGCTGCTTAGCGCGCTCAATTGATGCGTCTGGCCGATCACCGTATACACCTTGAACCACATGGTATCCGCACGGCTATACCAGGGTTTATTCAATTGAATGAAGACGTTTTCAGTAGGATTATTCTCAGCATTGCTCACAACGTTTTTTAGCGCGGCCTCTAACTGAGGGTATAAATGAAGGCTGTTTTTGACGGTATCGATAGGTTTGGCGGCGTTTTGCGCGTAAACTAAAGTTGAAGTATAAAGAATGGTGATAGTGAATGCTAAGCTTAGGCGCAGTAATTTCATAAAACAGGATTGAACGCCTAAAGTTACTGCTTACAGGGAATAAAATCAACGCCCTTATAACTTATCGTTATAAATAGTTAAGACTATGCGGCCCCTGGTTAAAAAGCAGATCAACTATGCTTAGATTATGCATAAAACCCATCCTGTCCTCAAAAACCTGGAAGTAGGGTTTCTGGCCGAAGTTAAATTCACGTTTGGGCGAAAAGTCGTTTCTGTGATCTATCAAATTTGGATATAGTGCCTCGTAAGTTTCAGTGTGTTGAATGACTAAAGGCAATTTAATGGCTTTAAGAATGAATTGCAGCAGTGCTTCGTTATAGTCGAACAAGTATTCATATTGCTGATGATAAAACTGCGCAAAATCATCCTCGTAATATTCAAAATAAGCCGAGCGGCGGTAACATCCCTGCAAACTCATCCAATGCAGGCGCTGCCAGGCAAAATCATAACTGATCTTTACATCCTTTACCTTGGTATGGTTCTTTGAGCCTTTTATAACCGGCACCACCAGCGACAGTTTACCGTCCGGCGAATAAATATCGGCCCGATTGCGGTAGGTTTGCTTGGGGAAATGCTCCTCGCGTTCTATCACGACATCGGGTTGATATGTTTTCAACGTTGCGAACCACGCCACCGGAGGCAGATAAAATAGCGGCATCAAAGCGCCTTTTTCAATCATATATTTTATGTTTGCAGATAAAATTCGCCGAAATTAATGATAAAAAAAGGGCTTTTCAGAATAGGGTTACTCTTTTTGTACCTCATCTCGCTATTGCCTTTTTGGTTTTTGTACCTCATCGGCGATATGATCTTCCTGCTGCTTTATTACGTTATCCGCTACCGGCGCAAGGTGGTATGGACAAACCTGCGTAACTCATTTCCCGAAAAAAGTGATACGGAACTGAAGGTCATCGAACGTAAATACTTCCGTTACCTGGGTGAGCTGATCGTTGAAATAGTGAAAATGTTCAGCATGTCTGCAGACCAGGTCAAAAAGCATATTGTTCCCGTTAATAAAGAAGTGCTGGACGGCTATTTTAACGAGGGTAAAAGCATTATTGGCGCAGTGGCACATTATGGTAACTGGGAATGGGGTTGTTTACGGTTGGGACTGACAACAGAAAGAAGGGGAATTGTAGTTTACAAAGAATTGTCGAACCCGGTTTTTGACAATGCCTTTAAAAAGGCGCGATCTCGTTTTGGGGCCATGCTGGTAGAAATGCGGCAGACTTTGCGGGCAATGATAACCTACAAAAACGAGCCATCAATAAGTATGCTGGTGAGCGATCAAACCCCGGTGCGGCACGAAATACACTATTTTACCGAATTCCTGCATCAGCAGACCTCTGTTTTCCTGGGAGTAGAAAAACTAGCTAAAATGATGAATACAGCCGTTGTTTATTGCGATATAAGGCGTGTAAAAAGAGGTTATTATAAATGTACTTTTGTGCCGCTCTTTGATGAGGCAAAAAATACTGCCGAGCACGAAATAACTTTAGCACACGTACACTACCTGGAAAAAGTGATTAGGGAAGAACCGCAATACTGGCTTTGGTCGCATAAGCGATGGAAATTTAAACCGGAGGATATACACCGATGAGTGGAACGCCAAAGGTTGCCATTGTTATTTTAAACTGGAACGGCGCCAAACACCTTAGTGAGTTTTTACCATCGGTGATGACCTCTGTATGGCCCAACCTTGAGATCATTGTTGGAGATAATGCCTCTACCGATAACTCCATCGAGTTGCTGCAGCGCGATTTTCCTACGGTTCGCATTATCAAAAACGAGCAAAATTATGGCTTCACCGGCGGCTATAACCGTGTTTTGCAACAGGTAGAGGCCGACTATTTTATTTTGCTTAATTCGGACGTTGAAGTTTTTCCGGGCTGGATAGCGCCGGTGATAGACCTGATGGAAAGCGATGAGCTAATTGCTGTAGCTGCACCTAAAATAAAATCATACACCCAAAAAACCTTCTTCGAACATGCAGGCGCTGCAGGTGGTTTTATTGATAGCCTGGGATATCCGTTTTGCCGTGGCCGAATTTTTTACGAAGTTGAAGAGGATATGGGGCAGTATGAACAATCTGGCGAGGTATTCTGGGCGTCGGGCGCCTCTATGTTCATTAAAAAGAAGTACTGGGATGAGGCAGGCGGTTTTGACGAGCGTTTCTTCGCCCACATGGAAGAAATAGACCTTTGCTGGCGATTAAAAAATCGCGGCTACAAAGTGATGTATTGCGCCGAGTCGGAAGTGTTTCACTTAGGCGGTGGCACGCTCAATACCGAGAATCCCTTTAAAACCTATCTCAACTTCCGCAATAACCTGCTATTGCTTAAAAACAATTTGCCTTACTGGAAGTCGGTATCCGTTATCAGTGCCCGCTTATGGCTGGATGCTGTTGCCATGGCGCGTTTTATGGGCGAGGGCAAGCGCAAAGATGCCTGGGCGGTAAGTAAGGCACATCAAAACTTTTTCAGGCATATATTCAGGAAATCAAACACGCCGGGCGGTAAAAAATTAACCGGCAAGCTCAAAGGCATGTACACCGCCGCTATTATTGTAGATTTTTTTGTGAAAAAGAAACACCACTTCGACCAACTCGACCCCGAAGATTTTTATTAGCGGTTTATTTTGCGTAATGTTCGATCACGTATGGTGGGATGGGCACGCCTTTGCCGGTGCTTAACTCTACCATCACAAAATCAAACCAGCCATCGCAGGAAACTTTGTTGGTGGCTTTATTCACAATAGCGAATTGAACGCGGCACATTTTCTCATCGATACTAACTATCCCCGTACGTACCAGGAAATAGTCGTTCATTTTTAAGGCCCGTTTAAAGTCCATCTGTACGGTGCGCACCAGCCAGCCGAAGCCCAACTCCATGAATTTGTCCATACCCATGCCGTAGAACTGTATCATTTGATCATACCGCGCGGCGAGTACATAATCAAAGTACTTACTGTTATGCACATGATTGAACATATCAATATCGTCGGGGCGTACACGGTGTTCGGTTTCGAAAGTTTGGTAGGGCATAATGTTGTCAAAAGTATAAAAAACTATATAAGCTTTGCCTGATTACCACTTTACTTTTTAACCCACTATAGCCTGTTATTGAAGTTTAATAATTAAAAGTTTTGTAGTTTTACCTTCGTTTGGCTTTGGCCTTATCACATTAAATGAAAAAATATCTGATGGTTCTATGCCTGACTTTTATTTGTTCGGCATCATTTGCACAATATTGGGATAATCACGATACTCAAGTGTCGCTTTCGATAAATGGAGGGTCGGCCGTTTCTTTTTTTCAACTCAAACCCGCTAATTCCAATTTAATATCTAACTCAGTTAATTTTGTTGGGTACCTGGGTGCCAGCTTAGATTTTAAAATAAACAATTATTTTTCAATAAGTCCTGCCCTGGCGCTTGCTGGTAAAGGAGCGCAGGTAGAGGAATTATCGGGGCAGTTTGGGGCTACTGCCACAGAATCTTACGAATTATATTATTTACAGGGCGCCGTTAGTTTTATTTTTCATATTCCATTAGGTAACCAGGCTAATATATTTCTGGGGACAGGTCCATTTTATGGGCGAAGCATATTTGGAACAAGTAAAATAAATGACAACGGCGATGAAAACGACGGCGGCGTAAAATTTGGCAATGGCGGCGATTTTAAAAATATAGACTATGGCGTCACTTCAGTAATAGGATTTCAAACAGAGAAGGGCTACATATTTGGATTAAATTTTGACTTTGGCCTGCCAAATATACACCAGGCCAACACCTATTATCTTTCTAACGACCAAATAAGAACACGTACTTTTTATATTTCAATTGGAAAAAGCTTTTAAATGGGCTGTTTTATAAGCGTTCGGGATAGCGGTATATACCGCTTTGGCCCAGGCGCAACCACATGGCTTAACTAAAAATACACATAATCATGGTGGCGCAATTACGCCAGTAATTAAAAAAGCGTTCCAAGGCGTTTCACCTCCAAATAATAATACGTTGATTTAAAGCATGTTAACGAAAATAAGCGTTCCGGGTGTACCACATTACTGTGAAACACTTGTTTTGCATTTTACCTTTTTACTTTTCAATTTAAATCCTATCTTTGCACCCACAATTAACACAAGTAATTAACCGCTTTAATATTATTCAAGTAATGTATTTAAGTAAAGAGGCGAAACAAGAGATTTTCGCAAAGCATGGCTCAGGTCCGGCAGACACTGGCTCAGTAGAAGGACAGGTAGCATTATTCACCACGCGTATTGCACATTTAACCGGTCACTTAAAAAAGAACAAACACGACTTCTCAACCCAGTTGTCGCTGCAAAAATTGGTAGGTAAACGCCGTGGATTATTGGCTTACCTGTACAAAAAAGATATTGCAAGATACCGTGCTATTATCAAGGCTCTTGAGCTTAGAGATATCATCAAATAAGCAGTAAATGAATTTTTATAAAAGCCGTCTCACATTAATAGGGATGGCTTTTTTTGCTTTTGCATCAAATTTTACACACCATAAAAACAAGGGTACGGACTAAAGATGAAACCGTGCCACAACACAAAAAAAGATGAGTTTAAATGTAATTAAAAAGGTTATTGATTTAGGTGACGGCCGCACCATTGAGATCGAAACCGGGAAACTGGCCAAACAAGCAGATGGCTCGGTAGTAGTAAAAATGGGTGATACCATGTTGCTGGCTACTGTAGTGTCGTCACCAGAAGCAAAAGAAGGGGTTGATTTTATGCCCTTGTCTGTAGATTACCAGGAAAAATATGCCGCAGCCGGCCGTTTTCCAGGCGGTTTTTTACGCCGTGAGGCACGTTTATCAGACTATGAGGTGTTGATCTCCCGTTTGGTTGACCGCGCTTTGCGTCCGTTATTCCCTGATGATTATCATGCAGATACGCAGGTAATGATCAGCCTTATTTCGGCAGATAAAGATATCATGCCTGACTGCCTTGCAGGTTTAGCCGCATCAGCAGCTTTAGCAGTTTCTGACATTCCGTTCAATGGTCCAATTTCAGAAGTGCGTGTATCTAAGGTAGATGGTAAATTGATCATCAACCCAACCCTGAGCCAGACAAAGATTGCAACCTTTAATTTCATAGTTGCCGGTTCTGAGTTTGACATCAACATGGTGGAAGGCGAATCGAAAGAAATCCAGGAAGCTGAATTAGTTGAAGCTATCAAATTTGCGCACGACGAGATCAAACGTCATTGCTTTATACAAAAAGAACTGACTGCAGAAGTTGGTAAAACTGTAAAACGTACCTACAGTCACGAAACTAACGACGAAGAACTGAAGAAGGCTGTTTATGCTGCTACTTATGATAAAGTGTATGCAGTTGCCGGTCAAGGTGGTGGCAAAGACGAACGCGCTGTTAAATTTAAAGAAGTACGAGATCAATACATCGAAACTTTAGGCGAAATTGACGACGCAACCAAAGCTTTGGTAAAAAAATATTACCATGATGTGGAGTACGATGCCATACGTAACCTGGTATTAGATGAAGGTAAACGTTTAGACGGTCGTACGACTACGCAGATCCGCCCAATATGGAGCGAGGTAGGTTACCTGCCTGCTGCCCACGGTTCGGCTATCTTCACCCGTGGTGAAACACAATCATTAACTACGGTTACTTTAGGTGCTAAAACCGACGAGCAGATCATAGACGGTGCCTTTATTAACGGGTATCAAAAATTTCTGCTGCACTATAACTTTCCTGGGTTTTCAACCGGTGAGGTTCGCCCTAACCGTGGTGCCGGCCGTCGTGAAATTGGTCACGGTAATTTGGCTATGCGTTCGTTAGAACAGGTATTGCCTTCAAGTGATGAAAATCCATACACTATCCGTGTGGTATCTGATATCCTGGAATCAAACGGTTCGTCATCAATGGCAACAGTTTGCGCCGGTACGTTGGCACTGATGGATGCCGGTATCAAGTTAAAAGCGCCTGTATCAGGTATAGCCATGGGTTTGATCACCAATGAAATGGGTACCAAATATGCTATCCTTTCTGATATTTTGGGTGACGAAGATCACTTAGGTGATATGGACTTCAAAGTAACAGGTACTTCTAAGGGCATTGTTGCCGTACAAATGGACCTGAAGATCAATGGTCTGTCATATGAAGTATTAAGCAAAGCGTTGGATCAGGCTAAAGAAGGCCGTTTACACATTCTGGGCGAGATGAAGAAAACCATTGCTGCTCCACGTGAAGACTACAAGCCACATGCACCACGCATTGTGAGCCTGAAGATAGACAAAGAGTTTATTGGCGCAGTAATAGGGCCTGGTGGCAAGATCATCCAGGAAATGCAACGCGAAACCGGCGCTACCATCAACATTGAAGAAGTTGATAATGTAGGTGTGATACAGATCTTTGCTGATAACAAAGCGGCTATTGATGCTGCTGTAACGCGTATTCGTAATATTGCTGCCAAGCCGGAAGTAGGCGAGATATACGAAGGTAAAGTAAAATCTATCATGCCTTTTGGCGCGTTCGTAGAGATCATGCCGGGTAAAGATGGTTTGCTGCACATTTCAGAAATAGATCACAAACGATTTGAAACTATGGATGGTATATTCCAGGTAGGCGACGAAGTACGTGTGAAACTGCTGGACGTTGACAAGCAAGGTAAGTTGAAGCTTTCCCGTAAGGCTTTGCTGCCAAAGCCCGAACCAACCAGCAATTAATAAATTAGCTTAATAATACAACAAGGGCCTTTTCTAAGGCTTTTGTTGTTTATTGGCGGTTTTTTCCAACTTTTTTTTAATAAAGTTAAAACAATCAGAGGTTTTTGGTTTTATAGCAGTTACGAGTTGCTTGTTAGGCAAGTCTTAAGTCCGATCCGTATTTCAAATGACATCAAACGATCCGTTAGATTTTCTTAGTAGTAATTCATCTGGTAAGTCGCCGTCAAGTTCGGAGGCCGATCTGATACAAATACTATTATATGAAATCATACGGGTGAAGGAACTAATAGCTTATTATAACTCTATCCCCAATGGCGGGGGACAACTGGGTGCTGCCATTTTGAGCGAACTTGTAGCAGAAGCCTATACCTCCCTCGTAGACTACGATGTGGTGCTCATGAAGAAATACTACGATCTGTTGCAGAATTGCGATTAAAATAGTGTTTAGTGAATGGTGAGTAGTCATATACGGAACTAACTAAAACCATAAGCTGACCATTTACCGTTGCATGTTCACTAATCTACTCTGTCCTTAAATTTTTAACCGGATTAACCAGCGCGGCTTTTACCACCTGGAAGCTCACAGTCAGTGCGGCTATTATAACAGCCGCCAATCCTGCTACAGCGAACATCCACCAGCTTAAATTGATCTTATAAGCAAAGCTTTGCAGCCATTTATTCATCAATGCAAAAGCAATAGGCGTGGAAATTACAATAGCGACCAACACCAGTTTGATGAAATCGCCCGAAAGCATGGTGGCGATGTTACCTACGCTGGCACCCAATACCTTACGGATGCCGATTTCTTTGACGCGTTGTTTAGCAGTGTAAGATGATAAACCCAATAAACCCAGGCAGGCTAATGCAATAGCAATGCCGGCAAACACATTCAATACGGTACCTAATCGTAATTCTGAATTATAGAGCTTATTAAAATCCTCGTCCATAAAATGATATTCAAACGGCCGACTCTTTACCAGTTCTTTCCATTTTGATCCTAAAAAGGCAATCGTAGCCGGCATATCATTGCAGCTTATTTTTACCAGTAAACGTCTTCCGCCGCGTTGCGGGAACAATACCAATGGTTTGATAGCGGTATGCAGCGACTCGAAATTAAAGTCTTTTACCACACCCTTTACAAAGCCGGGCCGATGTGCATCCAGGTACATACGCTGACCGACTGCTTTTTCAGGTGTCCAGCCTAATTCACGCGCGGCAGACTCATTTAAAATAAAGCGGTAGACATCTTTTTTGGGGTCGCCGTACGAAGCATCCTTTATATCTTGTTCGGTCAGGTCGCTGCCTGCAACCAGCTTTAATCCCGTTGCCTTAACATAGTCTTGGTCAATGGGGTTGCCCGCTACCGCCAATTGCTGTGTTTCCGGCATGGCCGAAGAACGCATATTATATCCGCCGACAATATTCACCGGTGTGGCATAACACGCAGCAACCTCTTTAACATGGGTATTGGTCTTAAATTCCTGCTTGATCAAAGGGATAGCGTTGGCCAGGTTCCAACCCATAGTCATTACCAGCACATGTTCACGATCATAACCCAATTTTTTATTGAGGATAAAATGCAACTGGTTTTGCATCACAAACGTGGTGATAATAAGTACGACAGATATAGCAAATTGGAACACGATTAGTGACTTGCGCACCCATTGCCCTGCTCCTGTATTTTTAAAAGAACCCTTAAGCACCTTTACAGGTTGGAAATTTGATAATATCAACGCCGGATAACTCCCCGCCAAAAGGCTGATGGCAACAATCAGCATTAGTACGCCAACAATAAATTGTGGGGTTAAAAACGAACTTAAATGTAAACTTTTATCTGTAAGTTGATTAAATACCGGCAACAAAAACATCGCTAACACAATGCTTAACAAAGTTGATAACGTACAAATCATCAATGACTCGCCTATGAATTGCCAGAAAAGCTGCCCTTTTTCTGCACCGATCACTTTGCGTACACCAACCTCCCGGGCCCGCTCGATGGACCGTGCCGTATTTAAGTTGATATAAGTAAAACAGGCAATGATCAATATCAGTAATGCCACACCCTCCAGGATATGAATGTAAGTGATACTATTGTTAGGTTCAAAACCGTCAAACTCCGAATAGAGGTGTACTTTCTTAAATGGCTCGAGATCAAAGTTTACCGACGCGCCTTTACCAGCCATTTCCTTTTGCATAAACGGGCCTATCTTGGCTTGTAATGGCTTAATAGACGACTTATCTTTTAGTAGAAGATAAGTAGTATAATTGGCATCCCAATAGCTGTCCTCACGTGCCTTTTCCAATCCCATAGAAGAAAAGGAGACAAGCATATCAAACTTAACCTGCGAGTTTTCCGGCCTATCCTGCATTAAAGCAGTTACCACGTATAGATTTGTGTCGGCTTCCAGTTTCAACGTTTTGCCTACAGGCTCCTCATTGCCAAAATATTTTTTTGCGGCCGACTCCGTCATTACAATTTTGTAAGGTGCATTCAGCGCAGTTTTTGCGTCGCCCTCTAACAGCTTGTAAGAAAACACGTCAAAAAAGGAAGGATCTGTATACATCAATGACTTTTCATTGATGAGTTTATCTTTGTATTGAACTATTTCGTTGGCCTGGCTCATCTTTACTGCATTCTCCACTTCCGGAAAGGTTTGTTTAAAGACCTTTGCTACGCGAACACTGGTGAAATTGCCTTTTTTAAATTCGGCGCCACCGTCAAACTTATATTCCATGATCACGCGGGCTATGCGCTCACCCTTTGTGTCAAAATTGTCATAGTTCAACTCATGCTCAATGTACAGGCCGATGAGCAGGCAACAAGTAAGGCCGATAGTGAGACCGAGCACGTTGATGACGGATGAGGTTTTGTTTTTGAAAATGCTGCGGAGCGCTGTTTTTAAATAATTTCTTATCATGATTTTATGTAATGAAAGTCAAGCTAAAATAATCTACGAAATTTTTCGCAATGCAGATACCAATAAATTAAATTTTTGATAATCAATAAATTAATCAAATTTACGGCGTTTTATGTGTTCGCTTTTGATACAGATGATGTTCGGTTTTGCCTGTTATCTTGCCCTATCAATTTTCTGCTATATTTGAATTATGAAACAACTGATAGCGCCTTCTATACTGGCTGCCGATTTTGCCAATTTGCAGCGAGACATCGAAATGGTAAATCAAAGCCAGGGCGATTGGATCCACGTAGACATTATGGACGGCACGTTTGTGCCTAACTTGTCTATGGGTTTCCCGGTTGTGAGCGCTGTTAAAAAATACGCTCAAAAACCGCTGGACGTTCACCTGATGATTGTCGATCCTGATCGCTACATTAAACGTTTTGCCGATGCAGGTGCCTCTAATATTACTGTGCATTATGAGGCATGCCCGAACTTGCATCGCACCATTCAAGTCATAAAAGAAGCAGGCTGCACCGCCAGTGTTGCATTAAATCCGCATAGCCCGGTAGAGTTATTGCGGGATATTGTTGCTGATCTTTATATGGTACTCATCATGTCGGTAAATCCGGGGTTTGGCGCGCAGCATTTTATTGAACACACTTATAAAAAACTGAGCGATATCAATGAGTTGCGTAATCGTTCTAATCTTGATTTGTTGGTTGAGGTCGATGGCGGAGTAGACGAAAGCAATGCCGCCAAATTGTTTAGAGCCGGTGCCAACGTGCTGGTGGCAGGCAATTCGGTTTTTTCATCAGCAAATCCTACCGATACCATTGCCCGTCTTAAAAAAGCAGGCAATTTTTAGGGCTTTAATACGATCCTGGTAATATCATCCCCTGATTTTTTCAATTCTCTAAATTTCGCAACAATCATCACGCGAGACTGTTATTGTTTTTTGAAAAACGCAAATAA
>Ga0206919_1072_pt1 | contig 24009 bp, 24 predicted proteins | sample Alteio_BWOrgHeat_67_FD_152962 | JGI IMG/M metagenome (GOLD analysis project Ga0206919, IMG submission 152962) | Enriched cells from forest soil in Barre Woods Harvard Forest LTER site, Petersham, Massachusetts, United States -... | ecosystem: Environmental > Terrestrial > Soil > Temperate forest >... | reverse complement strand
TTTCGTGCGTGCCGACGCTGCTTGCGATGATGGAGGAGGAGATTCCGACGGTGCGGCTGTTGATTCTGGGCGGCGAGGCGTGTCCGCCGGAGATGGTGAAACGCTGGTGGAAACCGGAGCGGCGGATGGTCAACACCTACGGGCCAACGGAAGCCACGGTCATCGCCACGTGGGGCGACTGTCATCCGGGCAAACCGGTGACGATCGGGCGGGCGGTGGCCAATTATGTCACGCACATCGTCACGGAAGACCTGCGCGAGGCGGCTGCGGGGACGCCGGGTGAATTGCTGATCGGCGGGGTGGGATTGGCGCGGGGTTACGTGGGGCAGCCTGAGTTGACTCGGGAGAAGTTTATTCCGAATCCGTTTACGCAAACGGCTGGTGGGGGCGCCGAGGTTGTATCGCACGGGCGATTTGGTGCGACAAGCGGCCGGGGGTGAGATTGAGTTTCTGGGGCGGATTGACACGCAGGTGAAAATTCGCGGGTTCCGGGTGGAACTGGGGGAGATCGAATCGGCACTGATCGAGTGTCCGGGTGTGCGCGGGGCGGCGGTGGCGTTGCGCGAGGATCAACCGGGCGTGCAACAACTCGTCGGCTATGTGGTGCCACGCGATGGTGTGGCAGAACTGGATTTGGAGGCGATCTGGCCTGGCCTGCGCGCGCGGCTGCCGGGCTACATGGTGCCGGCGATGCTGGAGGTTTTGGCGGAGCTGCCCACCATGCCGAGTGGCAAGGTGGATCGAAAACGACTTCCGGTGCCGAGCGGTCGCGCGGTGGAAACGAAGGGAAAAGGCCGGCCGCCGCATACAGAACTGGAAACAGCGTTTGCCGACGTCTGGGGGAGGCTGTTTGCGCCGTTGCCGGTCTCGGTGGAGGACGATTTCTTTCTGGATCTGGGCGGGCACTCGCTGGTGGCGGCCCGGATGGTTTCCGAGCTGCGGAAAGATCCGCGGCTGGCCGGGTTGTCGATGCTCGATGTTTATGAGCATCCGACCATCGAAGGGCTGGCGGCGAAGTACGAAAAGCAAGCGGGCGCGGGCGCGCCGGACGGACGGGCGGGAGCGCCGGAATTCGTGCAGCCGTCTTCGGTGAAGCATTTCTTTTGCGGGCTGGCGCAGTTCATCAGCCTGTATGTGGTGCTGGGATTGTTCGCATTGCAATGGCTGGCGCCGTATTTGACTTACACGTGGTTGATCGACGATGAGTACGAGACGTCGCAGGCGATCCTGGGGGCGCTGGGCATCCTTGTGGGACTTTATCCGGTGATGCTGCTGCTCGCGATTGCCGCCAAGTGGATCATCATCGGGCGTTACAAGCCGGGGGGTGTATCCGTTGTGGGGGACGTATTATTTCCGGTGGTGGCTGGCGAACGCGATCGAGGGCACGGTGCCGGTGGGTTATCTCGCGGGGACGCCGCTGTTGAACCTTTATTGCCGGCTGATGGGGGCGAAGGTCGGGCAGAACGTCCATCTCGGCAATGACGGCATGGGCGCGTATGACTTGATGGTAATCGGGGACGACACGTGCCTGGGGACGGATACGGTGTTGAGCGGTTCGGTGGTGGAGAATGGGCAACTGAGGATTGGCGGTGTGCGCATCGGGAGCCGATGCTTCGTCGGGGCGCGGTGCGTGGTGCGCGAAGAATGCGAGATCGGGGATGACGCGCAGTTGGAGGACATGTCGATGCTGCCGCGGGGGACGAAGGTTCCGGAGGGGGAGCGATGGCTGGGATCGCCAGCGAAGAAGGTGGGGAGGGCGGCAGAGACGGAGATGATGGAGGATGGAGGGGTGCGGATTGAGGGACGTAAGACTGCGCGGCCGGGGCTGGTGCGGCGATTGGGGTTTGGATTGTTGCACGCGGCGGGGTTGCTGGTCTTTCCGGTGCTGGTGATTGCGGCGATTTTTCCGGGGATGATCGTGATGAACGAATTGAACTACCTGGATGACTACTACTGGTACCTCTCGGTGGGACCGCTGGTGGCGCTGTCGTTTGTGGGGATCCTCTGCCTGGAAATCGCCGCCATCAAATGGCTGTTCCTCGGACGGGTGCGGCCGGGTTGTTATCCACGGCACAGCTTTTTCTATTTTCGAAAGTGGTTTGTCGACGAGACGATGTCGCTGAGCTTGGATGTGGTGGGGCCGCTGTACGGGTCGATTTATCTGCCGCCGTGGTACCGGATGCTCGGGGCGAAGCTGGGCGAGCGCGCGGAGATCTCCACGGCTTCGTTCATTTCGCCGGACCTGCTCGACATCGGGGAGGAGAGCTTCGTGGCGGACGCGGTGTCGTTTGGCGCGGCGCGGGTGCAGAACGATTCGGTGACGATCGCCGGGAACAAGATTGGGCGGCGGACGTTCATCGGCAACAGCGCGATGCTGCCGCCGGGGGCGGTGATCGGCGAGAACTGCCTGATCGGCTGCCTCTCGGTGCCGCCCGCCGATCCGGCGGACGCGTTGCGGCCGGACGCCGCGTGGATGGGATCGCCGGCGATCTTCCTGCCGCAGCGGCAGCAGAGCACGGCGTTTCCCGAGGCGAGCACGTTCAACCCGCCGAAGCGGCTGCGCGCGCTGCGGGCGGCGATCGAATTCGTCCGGGTGCTGGCGCCGGCGACGTGTTTCATCGTCCTGACGAGTTTGCTGCTGTCGGTGGTGGTGTTGATCCATGACGAGGTGGAGGATTATCAATTGCTGCTGTTGTTTCCGGTGCTTTACGCGGCGACGGGCGCGCTGGCGGCGGGATTCATGGTGGTGATGAAGTGGCTGCTGGTCGGGCGATACAAGCCGGGCGAGAAGCCGTTGTGGAGCACGTTCGTGTGGCGGAATGAACTGGTCAACGCGTTGCACGAGCATCTGGCGAATCTGTTCATCGTGGGCGCGCTGACGGGAACGCCGTTCGTGTGCTGGTTCTTCCGGCTGCTGGGCGCCAGGATCGGGCGGCGCGTCTACATGGAGACGACGGAGATCACGGAATACGACCTGGTGACGGTGGGGGATGACGCCGAGCTGAACAGCGATGCGACGCTCCAGACGCATCTGTTCGAGGATCGCGTGATGAAGATGTCGACGGTGGAGATCGGGCCGCGCTGCGTGGTGGGAGGGCTTTCGCTGGTGCTGTACGACACGCGGATGGAGGCGGGCTCGTCGCTGGGGGATTTGTCGCTGCTGATGAAGGGCGAGGTGCTGCCGGCGGGGACGAAGTGGGAGGGGATACCGGCGAGGAGGGAAAGGGTGGAGGCGTGATCGGTGATCAGTAATCAGTGATCAGTGGAAAAGGGGAGGTCAGCGGGCCAGTGAGCCAGAAAGCCAGTGAGCCAGCAGGGGAGCCGGGAAGGCTTTTACGCGGATTTCACGGATTTGGGGGATGTGGGGAAAAGCGGTGGAAGCTGGTGTCACGCCGCGACGACGGGCGATTCGTGCAGCACGATCAGTTTTCCGGCGGGAACTGGAAGCAGGGCGTACGCCCGCCCGTCGCGGCCGGCGAATTCCACTTCGAAGGCCGTTCCGTCGTAGGTCATCACCACGGTGCCAATCTGGCCCCGCCGCAACCGGAGCGGTTGGCCGGTTTCAAAATGCCTGGCGGGCAGGTCGTCAAGCAGGGCGACGACATCGTGCATCTGAATGTTGGCATTCATCGTTCAAACTATATAACAGGTTGTGAGTCTTGGAAAGTCCTCGTTGTGGAGGACGATCCAGGCGGTGAGGATGGTCGCGCTGCCGCGACCGGTCGTGAGGGCAAAACGCAGGTTGAATACTTCTCCAAAGCCGTTGTCGCCACGGGCTTCGGCTGCATCTGACGTGGCCGCCGCCGACCGGATGGCCGCCCTCAGGACCTCCGCATTGGCCGGCGTTATGCCGAGCGCGGATTCAAAAACCCGTGCCTTATGCCGGCCCTCCCGGTGCTGAGGATTCAGGGAATAATCTTTCAGCTTGGTACCGAGATCGCAGTTTTGGCCGTTGGGCAGTTTCATCGGGCCACAGCTTCCACGGGTTTGGTTTCCTCCGGCGTCAGTACGTCCAGGCCGATAAGGAAGGGAACGTGCATGGGTGGATTGAAGCACGTCGCCTGGCGGGTGTCAGCGGGGAAGTGGGGGCGGAGACTTTTACGCGAATTTCACGAATTGGCGCGGATGGCCGGGGGAATCCAACGCAAAGGCGCCCACCGTCGCTCAGAAGCTATGGCGGGCAGGCAAGGGTGCAGAGGCGCAAAGAATTTCAATAAAGGAAAACGCGGGGAGGGTTTAACCACAGACCCGTCCTCCGTAGCAGTACTGCGGAGGGTGGATGGACGCGGATGAACACAGATGGAATGGCCGCGAAGAGGCGCCCATCCTTCGCAAGTGTTTCCGCCTCCGCTAAAGCTACGGGCGGACAAGTCGGAGGGCGGGCAAAATGCTCGAAAACGGAAATCCCCAAAAGGAGTTAACCACGAATGGACACGAATAAATCCTCCTTCGCAGGGCTATGGCGGACAGGCGCGAATGGACGCGAATGGAGGGGCGGCAAGAACGAGGGAGAACTGAGAAGGGGGATCAGCCGCGAAAAGGCGCAAAAGGCGCAGAAGCAAAATGAGGGGCGTTTTAACCGCTAATAAACACGAATCGACGCGAATTCCGAAAGAGGTTGAACCACGAAACAGGGCGAACCACACGAAAGACGGAAGGGGTTAACCACAGATGGACACGGATAAACACAGATTTGGGGGTCAGCCGGTGGCTGGCTCTCCGTAACGCATGGCGAGGTCCAGTCGGCGTTCGATTTCTTCTGACGTGTGCGGGAACATCCGGTCGTAAGAGTCTGTCTGAAAATGGGGAGGGGTTCTGTTTTTGGGGAAATGGCTGGCTGGCGAGGCGTGACGAGGGAGCATACCCCTTGTGGGTCTGGGACCGAGGAACAACGAAGCCAGACGACCGTTTCCGCGAAAACCCTCCGGGCGGCGGGTCTTTTGGCGGCGTCCGGCGTTGGCTCGGTCATCGCAGCCCGCTGCGGGGATGCGCCGACCTCGCCGCCTTGGCCGCCACCAAAATCCCCTGCCGCAGGACCCCTCCCCATTTCCAGACAGACTCTCCAGCCCGGACCATTGGGCGTCGGAGGGGTACAATTCGTCATCGGTGAGTTCGCCGGTGTCCGCGCGACGCCACGCTTCCGCCTCCGCTAAAGCTACGGGCGGACACGTCGGCGGCGAAGTGGCGCAGGGTGCGGGGCCAGCCGCTGTCGGCGTCTTCCTAGTGTAGTGTCCCAGAATTAACTACCCATTTGTTGCGCCGCTTTTGGGTTCTGGCGAGGCGCGACGAGGGAGCATAGCCGCAGGGCTCTGTGACCGAGGAGCAACGAAGTCCAGAACCCAAAAGCGACGCAACCCTCCGGGCGGCATGCCTTTTTCACTCAGACTTCGTTGCTCGCTCCTCACAGACCCACGAAGGGTATGCTCGTCGTTCTCGCCTCGTCTGAGTGAAAAATTCATTGCCGCAAATGAGTAGTTAATTCTGGGACACTACACTGGCCGTCGGGATGCAGGCCGGGAAACAGGTACGCAACGCAACACCACGCGCGGATGAAGGCCGCCGGGGACATCTGATCGAGGGGTTGGGCAAGCGCAGCGCGAAGCTCGCGGCCCGCTGACCGCAATGTGTTGGGAATTTGAATTTAATGGCGTCGGATGGCCGAGGAGGGGTGTGTACAGCATCCGCCATCGACCGGCTTTCCAAGACTGCCGCTTTCTGCTCTGATTCTCTCATGTCATACAAGATCGAGGTTATCTACACGTCCGGCTGGGATGATGCGGAGTGGACGGATGAAATGGACGGGGTAGTGACACCCACCCGATTTGAAACGGTTGAGCAGGCACAAACTGCACTTGATGAGTTTTTCGCCAACGTGAAAGCCGCCGTGGCCGCTGGCAATATGGACACTGAAGAGGTCCATGATCATTACAGGATCGTTGAAGCGGACGATTGATCCGCTTTCATGAGGCGGTAAAGACAGGCGTGTCTGGAATCACGATACCGGGTGCAAGTTTTCGGGCAAGATCCGCCGCTTCGGAATACGTCTTGCGGTCGGCGATGTGCTCGAGCAGGCCACCGCTGGTGGCACCGTATAAGCCGAAATAGAGCGAACCGAATTCTTCGTCGGTGGGGTCGTCGTCGGAGGTAAATGGGATAACCTCGCCATCTTCCAAATCGTTGCGCACGGTTTGAATTCGAAATTCACGGAATTCCGATCCGCTTACGGGATTCGGTGCTCGCACATCGATTGGAATCGGTAACTTGTCGTCGAGACGGACCGGAAGCCGGAGATGCAAGGCGACGCGGAGACAATCTGCGTGGTTGAACCCCGCCAAATCGGTTGGCTCGATGATTGCCATGCAAGCCTCGCCGAATTTATCCTCCATGAGGTAGGGCCAGACATCATTCAACTCCTCAAAGGCGACGTGTTTGCAAGACCAGGTCTCAAACAATGTCGCGACTCGCATGAGCTCCCGCAAGAATCCATCCATTCCACTGTAGGACTCGCTCAGATTCAAACGCGGGGCCGCTTTCGCGCGTTGCAGGCAGGCGATGTGCATGGACAGGGCGCAGGCGAAGACTGCGGCGGGATCGAGCTCATCCGTTTGGGATTCGGTTTCTTGAGTCATAATTCGGCAGTATTACCTGGCCAGGTTTGCGAGTGTTGGCAAGCGTTTTCACGCTTTGCTCCCGAACCCGAGCCTGGCACTCTGACTTCATGGCCAGAGCACAGAGCGTGAAATGGACACGTGAGCATCTCCTCATCGCGTTAAATCTATATTGCAAGCTGCCGTTCGGGCAATTCCACGACACTAATCCACTCATCGTTGACGTCGCCAAGAAGATGGGGCGTTCCGCCGGTAGCTTGGAAATGATGTTGAATAACTTTGCCTCGGTCGATCCAATCCAGAAGGCGCGAGGCATTCGTGGTTTACCCGGCATCGCCAAAAACGCTGAGGCGCAGTGGCATCAATATTTTGAGAATCTGTCAACACTCGGCCCCGAGAGTGAGCAACTTCTTCACGATCTCTTCACGGCAGATGATAGCAAAGAGGTCAGCTTGCTTGCAGGAGACAAAGCCGAGTTTGCACCTTCCAAAACTCCTGATGGCCCCACTGAGGTGATGGCAAATAGAAAAGTGCGAAGGGGACAAAACTTCTTCCGCGACACCGTCCTGAGCGCCTACGGCGTTCGTTGCTGTATCAGTGGCATCAATGTGCCTCGCTTGCTAGTTGCAAGTCACATTAAGCCTTGGGGAAAGTTCCCAGAGGTGCGATTGGAACCAAGGAACGGCTTGTGCCTTTCTTCGCTGCACGATGCAGCTTTCGACGCGGGACTTATCACTCTGGACGAGAAATTGGCGGTGGTTTTGGGTAAGCGGCTTCGGAGTTTTTTTCCTCAGCCTGCGTTGGAGCAAAGCTTTGTTCCGTTCGAGGGCAAAATCATTCAGTTGCCGAGCAAACTCGCCGAACCTGACCCAGCATTCTTGGCTTATCACCGCAACGATGTTTTTGGCAGCGTGAATCAATGAAATTGGCGGCGTAGGTCTGCTGGCTGAATTTGTCCCAATCGCTGGAGAAAACACATTTTGCGCCCGCGCGTTCGAAGGCAATACGGAACCCGCCAATGCCGCAAAAGAGGTCAATGAAACGCAGCTTACCGGGAGTCCCGTTCGGCGCCTTTTCGGAGTCGGAAACAGGCGTCTCTGCCACGCGGTAGGGCGGCGGTTCTTCGCGGAGCGCCGCCGGTGCGGAATTCGATCCGACTGGAGCGGGACGGGATTTATCAACGCGCCGGATCGGAGGACGGCGCTCCTTTTTTGGGGAACTGCTCATCCGTCGACTCCTTTGCAGAGTTCGGCGGTGGTGAGGCCGAGGGCTTTGGCGAGGCGGGCGACGTTCTTGATGCCGGGATTGCGGAGGCCGCGCTCGATGCCGCTGATGTAGGTGGGATCAAGGCTGGCGCGCTCGGCCAGCTTCTCCTGGGTGAGGCTTTTGGTTTCGCGGCACCGGCGGACATTCCGGCCCAGCGCCGCGAGCAGAGAATCGCGTTTCGGCATGACTCATAGTCCATGCGGAAACGGGGAAATAGTCCATGGACGATCAGCCAGGTCGGCGCGCGGGGCGCGAGTTCAATGTTCAAAGTTGGAGGGGAAATGCGGAACGCGGAAAAAGGGAATCTCAACGCAAAGTCGCCAAGGTGCAAAGACGCAAAGAAAAAACCGGGGAAGGACTGGTTTTACGCGAATTGCGCGAATTGGCGCGAAGGGGAAGGGCAGTTCGGCCTAAAATCGGCGAAGCTTGCGCTCTTCAAGGACCTTTTCCGCGGCCTTGTGTTCAGCCCACTGCGCCGCGAATGGCCGGTCGCCCGGCGGGCGCCGGAGGCTGCCCCGCAGGCGTCGGATGGCGGCGAGCATTTCGGTTTTGGCCGGCTTCAACATGGGGAACTATCGCACAAGGTGGTCAAAGCTGACAGCCGCGATTAAAATCAGAAGAAGGGGAGTTGAACAGAAGGGAACGAAGCCAGCGAAGAGGGCAAGAGACAAAGGCTGAAGTAAACGCGGAACGGGGAGCACGGAATGGGGCAGGGGAAGTTGAGAGGGGTTTCCGGCCTACGCAGAGTTGCTACGGCGGACAGGTGAGTTGAGAGCTGAGCGATGAGAAGGGAGGGCTGGAACGAGCCGATCTGGAGATCGGTCCAGCCTCCGTCCCACGACTGCGGGACTACGGCGGACAGGCGCTCCGGGAACGTTTTTGGTGGACAACGGCGGAAACGTGTGCAATATGGTGCGTATGTAGAAGTATGAGTTCTTTGACATGAAGAGAAGTTGAGAGGGATTTCCTCCTTCGCAGCGCTGCTACGGCGGACGGGTGAGTTGAGAGCTGAGAGGCGGGCCTGACTGCGTCGGCCTTCGCCAAGGGGCTCCCACCTGCGCCAAGGCTTCGGCGGGCGGGACGGCGCGGTACGCGGAAAACGGGTGAGTTTACCCGAGGGGTGAGTGTGAATCCGGGAAAAACTCAAATTATGCACAAAATATGCGCAAGAATTTTTCAAATTTGAGTGCGTTTGCGCAGATTTGGGCCGCGGGACGGCGCGCGGGTGGGCGCGCAACGGCGGCGCGGTGCGAAATTGAATGACGGGACGCGGATGAAGTGAACGCGGAGCGTCCGCCTTCGCCGGGCTTCGGCGCGACAAGCGGAAAGGCGGAATGGGGCAGCAGACGATGTCAGGAAGCTCCGATTTCTTTCGTGGAAGAATAGTGAGACTCCTCACGTCGTCTGCTACGCGGTTCGCAAGGGGGGCGGGACGGCGAGTTGGGGCGGCGCGGCAGCACCGCCCTACCGGGGTTGGATGGGTGCGTGTATGAACGGGCAATATCGGTAAATTTACCGATAATTTGACGCGAAATTAAAAACGGTTGGCATGGCAGCCCGATAAAAAACGAGGGACACCGCCGCTGAGGGAGAATTTGGATTTGGGGGCGGAGCGACAAAGCCCCAAGCCAATCCTGATTCCGGATCGGGACAGCCCGGAGGGTTTCACCGAAAATGGGGCGGCGACGGCGTTGCTCGTCGGTCGAAGATCCACCAGGGATATTCTCCCTCCTTGCGCCTTGTCGGCGCCTCATTTTGGGTGAAACGGCGGTATCCCTAGTTTTTTAACGGGCTGCGTACGGAAATCTTTGAACTTGGGGTGGAGAGGCGTTATAAAGGATGGCAATGCTGCTGCCGAAATACTTGTTTCTCGCGGGCGGGTCCATCAGCTGGCTGCTGTTGTTTACCAGCGGACTGGCGATCGCCTACTTTGTGGAGCGGTTGCTGCACTATCACCGGGCACAGATCAATTCCACGGAGTTTTTGAATGGTGTCCGCACGGTTTTGAAGAAGGACAATGTGGTGGAGGCGCTGTCGATCTGCGACGCCACGCCGGGGCCGATTCCGCGGCTGGTGAAGGTGGCGATCTTGAACCGGGAGCGGGGTCGCGAGGGGGTGCGGGAGGCGCTGGAGGAGGCGGGGTCGATCGAGGTGCCGCGGCTGGAGGAGAAGCTCAATGTGCTGGCGACGATCGCGCAGGTGGCGCCGTTGCTGGGGTTGCTGGGCACGGTGCTGGGGTTCATCGACATTTTTCAGGCGATGGAGAAGAGCGGGGGGTTCACGCATTTCGGGGCGATGAGCGCCGGGGTGTGGAAGGCGCTGATCTGCACGGCGATGGGGCTGGCGGTATCGATTCCCAGCTACATCGGTTATAATTTCTTGGTGAGCCGGGTGAATGAAATCGTGCTCGACATGGAAAAGGCGTCGACGGAGATCATCAACCTGATCACGGAGAAGCCGAACGGCAAGAACGGATGAAATATCAGCGCAACGCGAAGATTTTTCGCGGCCAGCTCGATGCGGCGCCGTTTGTGGGGGTGTTGTTTTTGTTGATCATCTTTCTGCTGCTGCACACGTCGTTCGTTTTCCAGCCGGGAATCCGGGCGCCGTTGGATCTGCCGGCGGGTGGGAACTGGGCGGGGGTTTCGAATCCCACGATGGCGGTGGCGGTGGACCGGCTCGGGCGAATTTACTACCGGAACCGCGTCATCTCGACCAACGAACTGGGCGTGGAGCTGCGGGCGGCGGTCAAGGTGTATGAATCGGGGCACGAGAGCCTGACGCTGGTGGTGCAGGCGGACAAGGGCGTGCCGTACGAGGTGATCGTGCAACTGGCGGCGCTGGCGCGGTCGGCGGGGGTGCATGACTGGCTGCAGGCCGTCCGCCCGGAGGCTCCGGCGGGAAACGGCAACAAAACGGCGCCATGACAACGCTGGCGGCAGATCCGGAATTGTGGTCGCGACGACGCTGGGTGACGACGGTGATTTTTCTGGTCGCGGTGCAGGCGGGGTTGGCGTTGGTGTTGTCGGACCGTTCGCCGGTGGTCGTCCGGCAAGATGATGGAAAGTTTTCCGCGCGGGTCATCACTGACCCGGGCACGAGCCGGGCGCTGTTCGATTCGCTGGCGGTGGGCGATCCGACGTTGTTGACGTTGATTCATCCGCAATCGTTTGCCCGCGGACGGCCCCAATTCACCGCGCCGGAGCTGCCGCAACCGTGGGATCTGACGGAGCCGCCGCACTGGCTCTCACAGGATCCGGCGCGGCTGGGCGCCACCTTTGCCAGTTTCCTGCGGACCAATCCGGCGTTTCCGGTTCTGGCGGACGAAAAGCCGGCCCCGTCGGCAATGGCGGTGGCGACTGCGCTGCCTTTGCTGGATCGTGAATCGAGTCTTTCGCTGGAGGGAGATTTGGCGGCGCGGGAACTGCGCGGGCCGGTGAAGCTGCCGGTGTGGACCAATGGCGACCTGGTGGCGAACACGGTCATACTGGTGAGCGTCAATGCGGCGGGGGAAGTGTTTGCGCCACGCGTGGAGAAGGGAGGCGTTGCCGCGGGGGTTCAACACGATGCGGATTTGTACGCGGTGGGAAAAGTCAGGATGCTTCATTTCAAACCGTTGCCCGCGACGGGTGTCGGCGGGCAGTCGTTGTCCTCGGGGAAAATTGTCTTTCGCTGGCGCACGGTCCCGCCGGCGTCCGCCGATGGAACTACGGTCCCGCCACCGCCATGAGCATCTCGAAGCTGATTTTCACGTACTTGGTGGCGATGCTGCTCGCGCTGTCGGCAGTGATCGTCTACTCCGTGCGTCGGCGCAGACAATTCGAACCGCGCCCGAGCGAGGATCACATTTTCCGGTGCCGGAAATGCGGGCTGGTCTATACGGATGATCCGGACGTGGATGCTTCGCGCTGTCCCACCTGCCGGACCTTCAACGACGCCATCGAGTTTTAGGAACCTGTTTTGACTTCCACGACATCGTGCGGAGCGGCCTCGCGCTGGCCGGCGGAGGTGACGCGGATGAAGCGCGCCTTGGAACGAAGATCGGTGAGGGTCGTGGCGCCGAGATAGCCCATGCCGGATTGGATGCCGCCGATCAACTGCGTCAGCACAGTGTCCACAGTGCCGGAGACTTCCTTGAGCGCCTCCACGCCTTCGGCGGCCATCTTGCGGACTGCGAGGCCCTGCTGTCCGTAACGGCTGGCCGAGCCGGCCTTCATGGCGGCCAGACTGCCCATGCCGCGATACTGTTTGAAGAGCTTGCCGTTGATTTCCATGAGCTGGCCGGGCGCTTCCTGGCAGCCGGCAAAGATTCCGCCGCAGATGGTGGCCTGCGCGAGGGTCAGGGCCTTGACGATGTCGCCCGATTTGGTGATGCCACCATCGGCCAGCAGGGTGACACCGCGCTGGGCCGCAGCGCGCGAAGCGACATAAAGGGCGGTCAATTGCGGAATGCCCACGCCGGCAACCATGCGCGTGGTGCAGATGGAGCCGGGGCCCTGGCCGATCTTGATCGAATTGGCGCCGCAATCGGCGAGGTATTCCACGCCGGCGGCGCTGGTCACGTTGCCGGCGATGATCGGCAGCCGGGGCAGCGCCTCGCGAATCATCCGGACGACGTCGCCGACGCCCTTGCTGTGCCCGTGGGCGGTGGACACGGCCACCACATCCACGCCGCGTTCGGCGAGCGCCTCGACGTGGGCCATGATGCGGTCGTGGTCAAGGTCACCGAAAGCGTTGCGGGTGGCGGAGACTGCGGCACCGCAAATCAGCCGGAACTGGGCATCGCGCGCGGGCTTGAACTGGGCGTTGCGCTCGGCGGTGATGCGTTCGATGTCGCTCATCGTGAACAGGCCCCGCAACTGATCCTGATCATCCACCACGAGGAGCTTGTGAATGCCGGGATGATCGGTGAAGAACCGGTCGGCGCGGGCAATCGGATTGCTGGCCAGATCTTTTTCGCTGATCGTGTAGACCTGGCTGCGCGGGGTGAGCGCGTCGGCAACCTTCTTTTTGGCATAGCGCGGCTTGACGACATTGCCCGGCAACAGGCCGATCAATTTTCCCGAGGCATCAACCACCGGGAAGGTGCTGAAGGAAAAGCGGCGTTCATCGATCATCTTCAGCACATCATTGATCAACTGCTCCGGCGCGACCTTGATGGGATCCTCGATCAGGCCGTGGACGTGGTTTTTGACGCGGCTGACCTCGGAAAGCTGCTCCTTTTCCGGCATGTTGTAATGGATCAACCCGAGGCCGCCATTGAGCGCCATCGCGATGGCCATGCGCGCCTCCGTCACCGTGTCCATGTCCGACGAGATGATGGGAATGTTCAGGTTCACACCCTCGGCCAGGACGGTGTCGAGCTGGGTGTCCCGCGGCAGGATTTCCGAATACAGCGTGGCGAGGGTGACATCGTCGTACGTCAGGCCGATGCTGTGATGGGCGGGAAAAAATGTCTCCGCCGGTTTGTAGAACTCGGCGTCAACGTCGGATTGGGCCTGCGTATTTGCCATGTCAGGAAATACACAAGGTGACCGGCGTCTGGCAAGGGGAATCATGCCGGGCTTGCTTTTGACGGGCAAAGGTTCATCGTTGGCCCATGGGACTGCCGCCAAAACCCGTGACTTTGACCGCCGAACAGGTTGCTGAACTCAACACCCGGCTGGCGGACATGCGCCACAACATCAACAACAACCTCTCGCTCATCGTGGCTTCCGCGGAGATGATCCGCCGTCGCCCCGAGACCGCACCGCGGATGATCGAGACGCTCGCCCAGCAACCGGAGCGCATCACCGTCGAGTTGAAGAAGTATACCGCCGCGTTCGAACAGGCGCTGGGGATCAACCGGGAATAGCGGCGCGGGACAAACCGCCGGGTGAGCCGGCAGGTCGGTAAGCCACTGGGCCAGATTCTGACGCCCCTCAAGCTCATCTCCCTCTCTCTTCTGCTGGCCGGCTGACCTGTTCACGGCTCCACTCCCTCTTGATCAAATCCGGAGGTCGCGCTGCACGCTTGGCCGGACGATCCAAGTTTGCTGCAGGGGTTTGCTTGCATTGGCCCAACGCCGTGCAATATTGTCGTTGATCCCTGCGGTGGCAGACTTCGATGATTTTGGAAATCCTCTCGGATCGGATGTTACGCGGGTTCTTTGGAACGACGAATGAATTTCAACCGGAACAATAACCTGAAATCGGCGGCATGGTCAATTTTGGCGATGCCCGGAAGAAGTTTCTTCGTCGCCGCAAGTTTCCTCGTGCTGGCCGGGTGTGGCCGGTCCAAAGAGGGAGCGCAATCCCCTTCGCCGCAGCCTCCGCCACCGGCGCAGTCAGTGTCCTCGCTTATCGACGCCGCTCCGGCTGCCCCGCCTACTCCAACGGCGCCGTCTGCACCGGTTGCGACCGCGGAGGCGCCCGCCAACATGGAAACCTCGACGGGATCCAAGGTTCAGGGAGAGGAACAGATCATCGAGTCCATCCAGGCGGCGCTGAGTGCGTACTATCTGGCGAACGTCAATACACCGAACAAGTTCAAGGCACCGCCGACGCTGGACGCGCTGGTCAAGGGTGGACAGTTGCGCCAGATTCCCAATGCGCCGCCCGGGAAGAAGATCGTTTATCACCCGGAATCATGGCAGGTGACGATCGAGAATGCCAAATAGGCGGAAAAGGGGAATATCTCGCGATTTGGAACGTCAAACAAGAACACTGAATGAAAACTTGCAGCTATAGACGTGATCACTGGTTTGGTCCATCCCTCAAGCAAAGCACCAAAGTTGGCGGTCGCGGTGGCTTCACCTTGATTGAACTGCTGGTCGTCATAGCGATCATCGCCATTCTGGCCAGCATGTTGCTGCCGGCGCTGGCCAATTCCAAGCAGAAGGCAATGGGCATCCAGTGCATGAACAATGTGAAACAACTGCAGCTTGCGTGGGCGCTCTACAACACCGACAACGACCAGCGAATCTGTGGAAATCCCGGTGCAGTGGCCATTACCGCCACCAACACGACGTGGTGCGCAGCGGCCGAGCGGCCCGGAAGTGGCGGCTACGTGGTGGGGTACGAAACCAACATCCTTCTGTTCATGAACGGGCAACTCGGTCGCTACGCGCAGACTCCCAATCTGTTCCGCTGTCCTTCAGACAAGTTCAAATATCCTGGCACGACGGCGCCGTTTCCGCGCAGCTTTTCCATGAACAATTGGATGAACGGGTACTATCGCCCCAACCCTCCCATACCGCCGGACCGGTTGTATAAACGCGAAACGGACATGGTGCATCCGGGTGATCTTTTCGTCTTCATTCATGAGGATCCCAATTCGATTGACGACGGCACGATCGCCATCGATATGGACCCCAGCACGACCAATAGCTGGACGCACAGCAATTTGCCCGCCGCCTTTCATTCGGGGGCCACGAGCGTGGGATTTGCCGACGGTCGCGCCGAATTGCACCGCTGGAATTCCATTTCAGTTTCCGTCAGCACGCCCACCACCCCTCAAATTGCCGGCGTCCCGACAGTCAACACGGCACCCAATCCCAATCTGGATGCCACCTGGCTGAAGGTCCGCACCACGGAGTCGAATTAGACCTGGCCCACCCGTCAGGTGGAGCGCCGGGCATTGCTTGGCTCGGGTGTCCGTAGTTTTCCACAGATCGGGCGATGTTCGACGTTCCAAATCGTATCGTTACCGTGTGATGGGATGTTTTGACGCCGAGGACCGTCAGGTTTAGCTTCCTTCCCAGGCGCCCGCGTGTGCAAACGGGTATTCGCGCATGACCTTTAAGTCACTCCCCAACCGCAGTTTTTCCCGCCGCGCCTTTTTGGGCAGTTCGGCGATGGCGGCTTGCGGCGTGGCGGCCAGCTTTGCGGATGACGCCGCCAAGTTCCCGACCGTGGATGAAGAAATCCGTCGGGCGGCGGGTGCCGCACCATTGAAGCTGCTGTTTCAGGGGAACACGTCGGCGGAATTGGTGGCCTGGCAGAAGCAATTCTCGACCGAGTTGCTCCGTCGCATCGGCCCGCATCGCCCGCCGACGCAATGGACCAGTGTGGCTTTATCGACCAAGGAGTTTGACGATTACGTCCGCGAGGAATGGCTACTCCAGGCCGATGGTGTGCCATCCCTGCCCCTGTACGTGCTGCGACCGCGGACGGCAGCTCCGGCCGATGGGCGATGGCCGCTGATCCTCGCCGTGCACGGCCACGGGCCGTACGGCAACGACGCCGTGGCCGGCGTGGACACGACGCCGGAACGCGCCGCCGAAATCAAGGAGTTGCATTACGATTACGGCCGGCAACTGGTCCGGCGCGGCTACCTCGTGCTCGCGCCGTGCTTGACGCCATTTGGCCGGCGGCTCGATGCGCGTTTCCAGAACAGCAAGCAGGATCAATGCGGCGTAGCGTTTGTGCGGATGATGATGCTCGGGCAGACGCTGATCGGCGCCAATTTGCGTGACCTGATCTGGGCGCTGGATTATGCCAGCTCGCGGCCCGATGCCCGCGCGGACCGCATCGGCTGCGTGGGCCTGTCCTACGGCGGGCGGATGACGATGTTGGTGACCGCCGTTGATCCGCGCGTGCGCGTGGCGGTCATATCCGGCGCGCTGAATGTCATGCAGGAGCGCATCGAAGGCGCGTTCGGATGTGGCGCGCAGGTGATTCCGGGGCTGCTGGAAATCGGCGACACCCCGGAGATTGGTTCGCTCATCGCACCGCGCCCGTGCATCTGGGAAATTGGCTCGAAGGACAAGCTGTTGCCGCGCGAATGGGCGGAGCGGGCCATTGCGCGTTTGCAGCGGGCCTATGCCGCCACGGGCCAGCCGGACAATCTGAGCATTCACCATTTCGACGGCGGGCACGAGTGGAGCGGAACCACGGCGGTACCGCTGCTGGAACGGGTGTTGAAAGGCGGTTGAATTCTCGACACGCCCAATCGTCAATTGTAGGGTTAGCACACTGCACGAATGAGCGAAATTGGCTTTAACTGCGCCGGAATGCGGCGGCGGGATTTTCTGCAACTGGGTCTCGGGGCGACCGTTGGCCTCGGGCTCGGCGATGTGCTGCGGCTCCGGGCGCAGGCCGCGCAAATCAGCGGCAAAGCCAGCCCCGACCAGGTCAATTGCATCCTGATCTGGATGGACGGCGGGCCGACCCATTACGAGTCGTTCGATCCCAAGCCCGATGCCCCCAAGGAAATCCGCGGCGATTTCAAGACCATTCCCACCAAGGTTCCGGGTGTTCACTTCAGCGAAGTGGTGCCGAAACTGGCGGCGGTGTCGGACAAATTCACGATCATCCGTTCCATCGCGCACAAAGACCCGAATCACGGCGGCGGCAATCATTACATGATGACCGGTGCGCCGACGCCGGTGCCGGTGGGCTGCGGCGCGTCCGTCACTTTCCATCCGTCCTATGGCTCGGTGGTGTCGTACAAGCGCGGCGTCCAGGAGGGCCTGCCGGCTTATATGACGACGCCAGAGATGTCGCGCTCGGGCGGGCCGAATTTTCTGGGCGCGCAACACGCGCCGTTTGTCATCAGCGGCAACCCGAGCAACAAGGAATTCAAGGTCCGCGATGTCGTGCTGCCGTCCGAGATCAGCGAGGGCCGCGCGGAGGAACGTCGGGCCTTGCGTGCGTCGCTTGACCGGATGGTCCGCATCCACGAGGCGGCGGCGGAAGATCCGGCGGTCGGTTTTGACAGCTTTTATCATCAGGCCTTCGATCTCGTGTCCTCGCCGCGTGCCCAGGCGGCGTTCGACATGTCGAAGGAACCGGACAACGTGCGGGAAAAATACGGCAAGACTGATTTCGGGCAGCGGCTGCTTCTGTGCCGGCGGCTGGTCGAGGTGGGCGTTTCCTTCGTGACCTGCTATTACGGCGGCTGGGATCATCACGAGAAGATTTTTTCGACGCTCAAGGATTCGCACATGCCGAAGTTCGACCAGGGGCTGGCGGCGCTCGTCACCGACCTCGAAGAACGCGGCCTGCTCGACCACACGCTGGTCATCGCGCTCGGCGAATTCGGCCGCACGCCGAAGGTCAATGACCGCGGCGGGCGCGATCACTGGCCGCACGCGATGTCCGTCTTCATGGCGGGCGCCGGTGTGCCGCGCGGGTTTGTGCTGGGCGCGACGGATGCCAAGGGTTACTACGCGGCCGAGAACGTGCATTCACCCGAGGATTTCGCCTGCACGTTGTACAAGAAGATGGGCATTGATCCCCACCAGGTGCTCCACGCGAATACGGGCCGCCCGGTGCAGCTCGTCAATGGCGGCCAGCCCATCAAAGAACTTTTTGCGTGAGTGGCGGCGGGCGCCCCTTCCGGGAAGTATGGAGTCCCGGCTGCGCATCCGCATTTCTTTGTGTGCTGAATCCTTTCCCGACGCTTAACTTGACCGCGTTTCCTTTCCCGGCGCGCGGGCTGTCCCAGCCCGCAGCGCGTCCGATAGGTCGAAACGCACCGGGATTATCCAAGGGTGCCGCTGCATATGTTGCCGCTGCGGATTGGGACAATCCGCGGCCCGGAGCGCGCCTGTCCCCGGGCGCAGCAACGTGGCGGTGGAGAGACACGCGAGAATTCGTTCCATCATCCTTGGCCGGCGGGCGCGAAGCGGTTAGTGCTTCGCACATAACCGCGCTCCGTTTCCTCTTGTTTTATCTTCTCTTCGCCATCTGTTCCACCCACGCCGCCGTCCCGGTCCTCGATTCGCTTTACCCTGCTGGCGGCCAGGCAGGCACGACCCTCACGGTGACTACGAGCGGCAAACTCGATCCCTGGCCGGTCAAAGTGTGGACGGACACGCCCGGTTTGATTTTCACGCCGGAAAAGGCGGCCAATACGTTCACCGTCAAGATTGCCGGCGATTTGGCACCGGGTGTTCACCAGGTCCGGTTTTACAATGACGACGGGGCCTCCAGTGTTCGCGCGTTCCTGGTTGGGACGGTCCCGGAGATTGCCGAGAAGGAGCCGAATGACAGTTTCAAACAGGCGCAGGTCATCGAGAAACTGCCGGTCATCATCAATGGGCGTTTGGACAAGAGTGGTGACGTGGATTCGTATGCGGTCAAGCTCGAGGCCGGCAAATGGCTCGTGGCCGCGGTCGATGGCTATGGCCTCGGTTCGCCCATCGATCCCTTTTTGCATCTGCTCGATGCTGACGGGCATCGTCTGGCGTTTGCGAATGACACGGCCAACTTCGATCCCCTGCTGGCCTGGAAGGTAGCGAAATCGGGTACGTACATTCTGCAGATTGCGGCGTTCGTTCATCCGCCAGCGGCGGACATCCGGTTCGCGGGCAGTGCCTCGTCCGTGTATCGGCTGACCATTACGGAGGGGCCGTATGTGGGGCACACCTTTCCCAGCGGCGCGCGCCGGGTCCAGAAGACCGTGGTGCAACTCATCGGCTGGAATCTGCCGGCTGAAACCGCCGAGCTTGATCTGACCGCCGAGACGACGGCGGACCATTTTGATTATCGTGCGCCCGGTGCGGGCAAGCCTGTGCAACTGCCGCTCGGCGGTGATCCGGAAGTGACGGAAAAGGAGCCGAACAACAAACCGGCGGAAGCGCAGAAGGTGACGCCACCGTGCGTCGTCAATGGCCGCATCCAACCAGCCGGCGATGTGGATCGATTCAGTTTCGCCGCCAAAAAGGACGAGCGCTTTGAATTCCGTGTTCGTTCCATTGAACTCGGATTCCTGCTGGACACCGTCTTGGCAGTCGAGGATTCCACCGGCAGCCGGCTGGCCAGAAATGAGATGCGGGGCGAGTCCATCACCGATCCAAAACTCTCGTGGACGGCCCCCAGCGATGGAACGTTTATCGTCTCAGTCGCGGATCTCGAGCACCGGGGCGGGCCGGATTATGTGTACCGCCTGGAAATCAGCCATCCCGAACCGGATTACACGGCGACGATCGACAACCAGTCGTATCGTCTGGAAGTGGGCAAGACGGTGGAGATGAAGCTGAATCTGAACCGGCTCAATGGCTACAAGGGGAAGCTGGCCGCGGATATTAAAGGATTGCCGGCCGGCGTCAGCGTGAAAGGTGACGACCTCGCAGACAAGGGCGGTGAAGTAAAACTGGTCCTCACTGCGGCGGAAGACGCCGCGCCGTTTAGCGGTCCAATTCAAGTGGTGATTGTGCCGGCGCCCGGAAAAGACGGCAAAAGCCGGATCGCCAGTTTTGTTTTGAAGGACAAGGATGCGCCCGGCGATCTTCTGCTGAATGAAACTACGAATGCCTGGCTTACCGTGAACGCGATGCTGGTGCCGGAGGAGAAAAAGAAGAAGAAAAAATAGGTTGATTACCAGCCGCCGCCGAGCGCCTTGATCAGGGCGATGCTCGCGTTGAATTGTTCGGCTTTCAAACGCACCACCGTGCGCTCGTGAGTCAACGCTTCGCTGGCCGCGGTGGCGACTTCCAGGTAGGTGACGAGCCCCGATTGATAGCGGTTGTTCGCTATCTCCAGCGTACGCCGGGCGGCGGTGAGGGCGGCGGTCTCGCCTTCCAGTTGGGCGGCGAGCAGACGCCCGGCGGCCAGTTGGTCCTCCACTTCCTGAAAGGCCGTCAGCACCGTCTGCCGGTAGATCGCCGTCGTTTCCGTGTACGCCGCCCGTGCCGCCGCCAGTTGCGCCTGATTGCGTCCACCCGTGAAGATCGGCAGGTCCAAGGATGGACCCACCGACCAGAAGCGGCTGGGCCAGTTGAACACCGTGCCGGCATTGATGGATTGGAATCCCGCCAGGCCCTGCAATTGCACCCGCGGATAGAACGCCGCCTGCGCGACTCCCACATCGGCATTCGCCGCCGCCATGCGGCGCTCCGCCGCAGCGATATCCGGCCTCCGCTCCAGCAATTCGCTGGGCAGCGTTTGGGGCAATCCAGGCGGACGCTCCGGCATGACCTTGGGCGCCTCGGGACTAAAGCCCGTCGCCGGCTCGCCGCAGAGCGTGGCCAGCGCATCCGAGACCTTGCGCCGTTGCAGTTCGACCACCGGCAGTTGCGCTTCCGTGGATTTCAGCAAAGTCTCCGCCTGCGCGACATCCAGATCGGTCGCGATCCCGCCCTGCCGCCGGTTCTGGGTCAGTTCGAGCGATTTCCGATAGGCCTCGACGGTCTGGCGCAGCAGGTCCAGTTCGGCATCGAGCGCCAAGAGCGTGAAGTAGTCGGTCGCCACCTCCGCCTGTATCTCCAGCTTGAGGGACTCCACATCATCGGCGGCGGCGCTGAGCCGTGCCTGCGCGCCCTCGACCTGATGACGCACGCGTCCCCAAAGATCCGCTTCCCATCCCGCTGTCAGGGGTGCGGAGAAATTGTTGTAATTGTAACCCTGGCCGGCGGGCCGTCCCAGCTGGACCGCGTTGGCGCTCGTCCGTACGCGCTGGTACGACGGCGTCGCATCCAACGTCGGGAACAAGCCCGACCGCGCGACAGTGACCAGCGAGTGCGCCTGGTCGAACCGCGCGAACGCAGCGGCGAGGTCCTGATTGCCGCCATTGGCCAGTGCCATGAGGCGGTCCAGTTCCGGCGCGCTGAAAACGCTCCACCACGCCTCACGGGTGAGATGGGCGCGTGGTTCGGCCGCCTTCCACTCCGCATTGGTTGCAGTGCCGTCAAAATGGGCGGGTACAGACTTTGTACCGAGGGCGGCCGGGCGCTCGTACTGCGGGCCGACCTGACAGCCGCTTAACATTGCGACCACGAAAAACCCCATCAGGATACCGACACGGGAATTGCCAGAACTGGAGCGCCGGTCTCCGACCCGGCGTGAATCAATGTGCGGATGGCCACGCGCCGGGTCGGAGACCGGCGCTCCGGCCCTTGAGGCTGCAGTCATGTTCACGGCGTGGCCGGTCCCGGTTCGGCGATGCGAACCTTGATGCCTGAGACCAATGAATCCGCCGGGTTGAGGATGATTTTATCGCTGAGCGACACGCCTTCCAGGATTTCGAGGGTGGCACCGAAATCACGTCCGATCTTGATGTTGTGCAATTGCACCACGCCGTCCGCGCCAACCACGCCCACCTGCGGGCCTTCCGCGCGGAAGAGCAGGGTGTTGGAGGGAATCGCCAGCGGAATCTGATCCTTGAGTTCGGCGAAGCGCACCTGGGCATAGCTGCCCGCCAGAATTTCGCCGTTGGAGTTGTCGACTTCCATTTCGACCAGCAGCGTCCGCGAGTCGGACTCCATCGCGCCCGCCGTGCGAACCACCCTGGCCATGAATATTTTCGTGGGCACGCCCGGAGTGGTCAATTCCGCCGTCAATCCCGCGGCAATGGTGTGGGCGACATACTGGGGTGCGCGTACGAACACCCGCAGCTTGCGCGTATCCGCCAGCCGGAAGAGCTCCTTGCCGCTGCCGGCGACAATCAGTTGTCCGATATCTGTGCCGCGCGCCGTGATGGTGCCGGCAAACGGCGCCGTCACCTGCGCAAACGACTGGAGTTCCTCCAAACGGTGGACGGCGGCCTTGGAGGCGTCCACGGTGGCCAGTTTCAAGGCCAGGTCGGCCTTCTTTTCCGCCGCCTCCTGTTCGCTGACGCTCGAGGTTTTGAGCAAATCCGCCCAACGGGCCGCCGTGGTCCGGGCCAGCGCCAGGGAAGCCTCGGCCTGGGCCTGTTCGGCACGCGAGCGCGCCAGATCCTGGTTGATTTCCGGCGTATCAATCACGGCCAGCAATTGTCCGGCCTCGACGCGGGCGCCGATGTCCACCTGCCAGCTTTTCAGATAGCCGTTGGCCCGGGCATGGATGGGGGCTTCCTCGTAGGCGTGTACTTCCGCCGGCAACGTGAGGGCGACCGGGGCTTTTTCCGGCGCGGGCGAAACGACGGTCACGGTGGGAAAGGCCAGTTCGCGCGTCTCAATGATCACGCTTTCACGGTGGCGCAGCCGCGGTATCAGTCCGGCGACGAGGGCGACCGCCAGTATGATGAAGACAGCCACCGCCCACCGGCCCAGTTTGGGCCGTGGACCGGTGGCGGCTTCCCGCGCCAGGTCGAAGCGTGGCAGTGGCGATGACGGTTCCATCAGTTGCGATCCATTTCGTTCCGAGATGTTCATAACTCAAAAGCGGGAAAATTACACCGGAATTGATTCGGCCTCCGGATCGCTCTTCTCGCAGCGGACCCGGTTGGCCACCGGCGTGTTTTTGTGCATGATGGCGAAGACGGCGGGCACAAAGAAAAGCGTGGCGATGGTGGCCAGCACGAGGCCGCCGATCACGGCGCGTCCCAGCGGGGCGTTTTGTTCGCCGCCTTCGCCCAGGCCCAGGCTCATCGGCAACATGCCGATGATCATGGCCAGCGCGGTCATCACCACCGGACGCAGACGGCTGCTGCCGGCGGTCCAGGCGGCTGCCAGCGAGTCGCGGCCATGACCCAGATTCGTGCGGGCGAAGCTCACCACCAGCACCGAGTTGGACGTGGCCACGCCCAGGCTCATGATGGCGCCCATCAAGGCGGGCACACTAAGCGTGGTCATCGACAGGTAGAGCCCCCAGATCACGCCCGCGAGCGCGCCGGGCAGGGCCGTGATGATGATGAACGGATCGAGCCAGCTCTGGAAGTTGACCACGAGCAGCAGATATATCAGGGCGATCGCCATCACGAGTCCCACGCCGAGGCCGATGAAACTGGAACGCATCGTCTCGGCCTGGCCGCGCACCGTAATGTAACTTCCGCGCGGCAGGTTCTTTTCCGCTTCCGTGACGTACTTCTGCACGTCCCGGAGCACGCCGCCGAGATCGCGTCCGCTGACTCCGCCGTACACATCCACGACGGACATCACGTTGTAATGCGAGGCGACGGGAGCGGTGTTGGTGCGGACCATCGTGGCCAGATTGGCCAGCACCTGTTCATCACCCGCGCCGGGCCGGCCCGCGTTGATGGGAATCGAGTTCAGCGCTTCGATGGAATTCATCTCGCGTTCAGGCGAACGAATGTTCAGCAGATATTGGATGCCCGTCTTCGGATTGAGCCAGAAGGCCGGCGTGACCTGCCCGCTGCCGCTCAGGTTGAGAAGCACCGAGTTCGCGACATCTTTTTCCGACAGCCCAATCTGCGAGGCCTTCGTGCGATCCACGTGGAAATGCAGCGTGGGCAGGTCCGACGGTTGCTGCACGCGCACGTCCACCGCGCC
>Ga0206919_1071_pt1 | contig 24042 bp, 31 predicted proteins | sample Alteio_BWOrgHeat_67_FD_152962 | JGI IMG/M metagenome (GOLD analysis project Ga0206919, IMG submission 152962) | Enriched cells from forest soil in Barre Woods Harvard Forest LTER site, Petersham, Massachusetts, United States -... | ecosystem: Environmental > Terrestrial > Soil > Temperate forest >... | reverse complement strand
ATGGATTGTCTCATGGAGAGACGATTTTTCTGAATCTCTGATGCCTTCTGAGCCAGTTCAACGCTTTTCTTGATATAGTCGGCGAAGGTACAGGCGATGTTTTGAGGATAACCTGCACATTGTAGAATCGACGCCCCGATTGAAGAGGAATATTTCTCTCGATTCAGGGTGATCACAGGGATTCCATTAATGAGAGCGGCGGCAAGATTCACCGAACCGTTACAGGGATAGGTGTCTAGATAGATATCGATTTGGCCAAGGAGATCGCCAAGATGAGTCTGCTTTGTTCGAGGCAGCAGCAACAGTTGCAAGGGGGATACACCAAGGGACTGCAGGGACTTGCGAATCAAAAGCCGTGCATCAACATCTCTCAGGCTATAGTTACTAAGGATCAAACGCGATTGTGGAAAGGCAACCAGGATTTTAGCCCAAAGACCGAGCATTAATTGACTGATGGAGGGACCCTCTTCAAAACAACCGAACGTGATGAATTTCTTTTTCGTAAACGACAGGAAATCTGATGATACGTGGGGAAGTTTAGCGGGATCAAAGCAGAATTGACATTGGGGCATTTCAAAGACGCGAGTCTGGCCGGAGTCCAGAGTGACATACGGGGCCGAGTACGAATCCGAGACGAGATAATCAATAAACGGGAATGTGAGAGCGCCATAGTGTTTGAGATGGCTAATCTGAATCTTGGCACAACGGACGGACATGGCCTCCAAACGGGCGCCCAATCGAATGCCGGATGCATCAAGAAATATGTCTATTTGATGGGATCGAACCAACCTAACGAATTCAGAATCTGTTAGGCCCGAAGTGATATGCATATCCGATTGCGGATGATCGTCTGGAGTACTTCTCGAATGCCCAAGATAGTAACTCACATCAAAATTCCGTTTTTTTAACCGTTCCAGGATGGGGAGTAGGATGCATTGAAATTCCTCATCATCCCAATCATAGACATGAATCCCGAGTCGGATGTTCTCTCCTGATCGATGCAAAGCTGGGGTTTGGTTCACTGACACATTTGCGAGATGAGGCTCAGCGAGGGACCTGAATTTGGCCATACAGACTTTGGGAGTCAGCCGGGGATCGAGGAATAATAGATGAGCAGCCAGCAACCAAAAATGTTTCACCCCCAGTCTGTCAGCATTGTTGATGGACTCTGTTGCCTCGTCGATTAGCCCAAACGACATGAAAATGTTGGTCATGAGTAGGTATATCTCCGGATTAGTGGATCCTTCGTTTAGAAGTTTCCTACAGTGTTTGAGGGCAAGGAGAGACTTCCTAAATTTCACCAACTGACGACAATAATCCAGACCTAATGGAGGCAAATGTGTTGGCAGGTATTGTTTGATCGTCTCATTAAGCTGACTAAATTTATCCGGGTACTTTGGTAGAAGGTGACATTCGTAATTTTTTCCGATGTTTTCAAAGATATAGGCTTTAAGATGCGGGTCTTGGTCGAATAAGTTTTCTTTTTCAAAGAGTTCATGAGTCAATTGAGACCTGGAAATCCCCGTATGGAACAAGGTGTTTGGGTTCAAGCTCACCTGCCCTTCCTGGGAAATGGCATATTTCACTGAGGCACCCGGAAGATAATCGACTCGTGAATCCCGGATGGCTCGAGTCCAGAGTTCAAACTCACAACAATCGACCCGCCACACCCTTGATTTTAGTCCAACCTCCTCAAGTCGGGACCGTCGAAAAAAAGCGGTGGCCAGACATGGATTGAAGATGCATGTTATGTAGTCTAAAAGACCAAATTCTCTTCCAAATACTGGAGCCGAGACAACATCTCCTTTTAGGTTTGAGATGAAGAAATCCCGACAAATCGCCACCACTTCAGGATTCGCTGTAAAATGATCCACCGCTTCCTGAACAGTATAAGAAAACAACTCTTCATCTGTCAGGCAGGATCCAATAATCACACCTTGGCAACGTCGCAGGGCCCGGTTCATGCCATCCACCGAATTTTGGTCGGGTTCGACGATTAATTTGATTCTGTCTCCGTAACTCCTCAGAATCTCCTGTGTACCATCCGTCGATTCGGCGTCCTGAACGACAACCTCAATGTTTTTGTAGGTCTGATTGAGGATGCTATCGAGAGCCCTTCGCACCGTCTCAACCCTGTTTTTACTTACCAGGACAATCGACACTAATGGGGAATCTTGCATCATGTGAAGTACAGAGGAAATGATGCAACTCTGTTCTTATTTCCCTAACGAGATGACCATACCATTGTTGGTGAACTTTTCATATGGGGGATGGCGCTGTTTTAATCGATCAATGATTATGGGGTCAACGGGATGGACATCGACTTCACCATAATCAAGTTTACTGAACTTGGAGTGATTGAAGTATGAAATATAGTCCTCGCAAAACAGTCGGTTGATGTGTGGGCTGTGGTAAATGTAGTAAACCATTTTCCCTGCAGTTGCTGAATCGGTGTGTTTGATAAGAAATTGGAACATTTCCGGTGGGGAGAACATAAGATGCGCCCAGGGGAACAGGGGCGATTTTCCCTCCTCGAAACTAAAGGAGCTACCCTTCTGGTCGGTGACCAGAGGGAGGTGATTTCCGTTGTGGGCCGACCAGATTGGGGAGAAAATGCTGAAGAGGTTGCCCTCGGACTTCAGAGATTCATGCATTTTTTCCAATGCATAACCGAGATTGTGAATGTGTTCAAAACAAGCGACGGAAAAAATCCGATCGAACTGTCCAGAAAAAGTGGCAGGCAAGTCTTCGATCTTCCCGCGCAAGACCGAATGTGCGGGGAGCGACTGCGGAGGGGGAGCATCGGCAAACTTGCAATCAATTTGATTGGGGCGGGTGCTTTGGGCATCGGATGCTATTTCGTTCCAATAATCAAAATCTTCGATCGAGATCCACTGTTTGGCCTGGAGAATGTCCAGGACCAATCCCTTGGGTAGACTGCCGCCAATCTCCAGCACACGTTGACCACGGAGACTGCCCAGGGCATTGCAGGCTTCCATGGAAAGTAGATGGTATTCTTGAAGACCAAATCGTGTGCGAATGTCCTGTCGGGAGATCCCGCTATCCAAAAACTTAACAGGCATTGTTTCTATTTCGCACATCTCACATAGCTCCACATTTCCACACGATCTAAGAATCTTGACCTGGATAGTTTACACGTCAACTTGATACCCATGAAGTTTTTGGTTTTATCTTTTTGCATCTTTCTCTTCGGATCGCTTCTCGTCGCGCGTGCGGATACCGCCACTAATTTGATCAACGGCCACCTTGTCATCCTCCAGGACGGCTCTTTACAGCCAGTGGACGACTCTGCATTGGATAAAATTGAGTATTTTGCTTTGTACTATGCAGCTAAGTGGTGTCCTTCGTGTCATACTTTCACCCCTAAACTCGTTCGGTTCTACAACGATTATAAGCCGTCCCATTCAAATTTCGAGCTCGTTTTCATTAGTGAAGACAATGATTCAAACGCCATGCTTAGTTACGTGAAGGAGATGGCCATGCCTTGGCCAGTCTTCAAATATAATAACCTTATGCACAACGGCTTTGGCACGTTCAAAGCACCAGGCATCGAATCCTTCGGTAGCGACGGCATTCCAGATCTGGTGTTGGTGGATGCCTCCGGCAAGGTTTTATCGGACTCCTATCGTAACGGAAAGTATGCCGGTCCCTCGATGGTTATTGAGGATATTAAGCGCATGGTCCACTGACCAGCGACCTTAGATTGTCTCTTCTTCAACCGTTGTAGTACTGCCATCCCGATTGACGGTGGTGCGGCGAACGATCCGGTGTCGTACATAACCTGTCTCGCCAAAAAAACCGGCAATACCGATAACCAAATAAGCCCAAAACCACACATTGTTAAACCCTTGATCGGTGTAAATGTAGTAAGCCATTAAAAACCGTGGAAAGAAAAGCCATGAGAGAAAGTTTACCAGGACGGGAAGGATATTGGGAGGATAGGCGCCAACGACGAGCCACGCTGCAAAAAGAGACAGTCGAGGAAAAAATAGTCCGATAACCAGCACCCACAATGCGATATGGCCTGGGTCAAGAAGAGCATAGAAATTCATCGGCTCACAGTAGCAACTAACAAGAAGAAGCCTCAATAGGGTCTTTACCCCATCACAGTAGGGGCTGACGGTCAGTCTTTTTTCTCAAGAACTACAACCAGGCCGTTGCTTAAAAATTTGGAATATCTGGGGTGAAGCTTCCTAAGTATTTTAAGAGTTTCCTCCTGGCCAGTCATCGGAGCGGCATCTCCTATAAGTTGAGTTTTGAACTTTGAACTGGAAAAATATTCAACATAATTTTCGGCAAAGAGCCTGTTGATATGCGGACTGTGGTAGACGTAATAAACCATTTTTCCAGCTGTCTCTGAATCGGTTTTTTTACATAGATAACTGAACATTTCCGGAGGTGTCATCATCAGGTGACCCCAAGGGGGAATGGGCGATTGACCAAACTTGTAAGTATTCCCTTGTTTATCGGTTATCTCCGGAAGATGATGTCCATCGTGAGCCGACCAGATGGGCGTAAACAGGCTAAAGAGTTTTCCTCCTGGACAAAGAGCATCCCACATTTTTTCCAAGGCATAGCCGAGGTTATGAACATGCTCAAAGCAGGCGACGGAAAAAATCCGGTCAAATTGTCCATGAAATGCGATTGGCAGATCTTCAATCTTGCCACGGAACACATTGTGGGAGGGCAAGGTATCCGGGGCAGAAGCATTAGCCAAGACGTTCTGGACTTTGTCGTAATGTGGTCCTGACGAATGCGAGGGAAGCTCGTTCCAATAATCAAAATCTTCCACGGAGAACCAGCGCGCAACTTCATGACCACCAAAAACCACATTTTTTGGCATACTTCCACCAACCTCAAGAACTCTCTGCCCTTTCAATCCACAGACGGTTTTTGCTATCTGTAAGGCATCGAGATGATAATGTGTGAGCGTCTTATTCTCTTGTAGAAGAATGTCTCTTTTTTCGATGGATTGGGGATCATTATAAACAAGGTCCATATCACCCATTATTGTCATAGTCTGCTGTGCAGTTCCATCTGTAATTAACTGCTATCATCAAAGTTAAAGATTTTGAGTTCACTTCTGAAGGAAGGCGAGCGCCCCTTTGGCTGCCCTTGCTCCCATGGCGAGACATCCATGAATCAAATAGCCACCAGTGGGGGCCTCCCAATCGATCATTTCCCCACAAACAAATATTCCCGGATACTTGGTCAGCATTAGATCATTGTTGAGCTCGCTCCAGCAAATTCCACCTGCAGTCGAAATCGCTTCATCCAGAGGTCGGGAACGTACGAGCGGAATCGTGCAGTTTTTGATTTTATGCGCGAGGTCTTCACTTGAATACCAGGTTTCGCTTCCGTAAACATGAGATAGGACAGCAAACGCGCTGTCGCTCAGTTTGAGCCGTTGCCGAACCATGGCCAAACAGGAACGATGTACCGATCCCATTTTCCCAACCAAAGCGGAGACGGTATGAGGCATCTTAAAGTCAATGGAAAGTTCTGGGTTTTCCATGGCTCGTAATTCTGTGCCAAGCTGATAGAGCACACCTCCTTCCAATCCATATCTGGTAATCAGCAGTTCTCCTGCAATCGTAGTGTCGCCTGCCCGAACAATCAGGTTTTTCAATGGCTCCCCTTCGACAGCGCTCACTACTTGCCTGGACCAATCCACCTCCCACCCACAGTTCGCGGCTTTAAGGGGAATCACTTTTACACCCAGCTCCGACAAGATCGTAACCCATTGCGCGGTCGATCCAGTCTTCGGCCACGAAGCCCCTCCCAAGGCCAATATGGCGACGTCGCATGAGACAGTTTTGATCTGCTTATCGACCAGAAACTCTAGAACTATTGGGAAACCCTTCCTAATCGCATGCCATCGATGTCGCATAAAAAATTGGACATTTTGTTTATGCAACCGGTGTACCCAATGACGTAAGAATGGGGCCGCCTTCATTTCGTGCGGAAAAATCCGGTTGGAAGTACCGACAAAAGTTTCCACTCCCAACCCATGAACCCAGGCTCGTAATGCCGCGGTGTCAAAATCGTGCAAGAGAGAGGACCAAACATCCTTCGGTTGTTCCTCACCAGAATAACGTGCTGCCATTCGTTCCCGGGGTTCCTCCTTGGTCAGGTTGAGTCCCCCCTTCCCAGCAACCAAAAGCTTTCGGCCAACTGATGGCATGGCATCGAATAACTGAACTTTCGCTCCCCCTTCCGAGGCGACCTCGGCGGCACGCAGTCCGGCTGGGCCACCACCAATAATTGCTAGATTCATATCATCATCACCATAATCCGGCATAGCCAGCACCAAGACGAGAGCAAAAGCATAATGGCCACATAGAACACAACGAGCGCAAAGGAAAGCAGGTTTTATTTTGGGTAGAGTTTTATTAGCTTTTCAGTTGGCTACTCTTCAAACCTCCACTATATACTGTTGCACTTATGGGACGACAATGGTTGCTCGCAAAACGGGAGGTGGCTTCACTTCGACGATCACAATCAGCAGGTAAATTTTTACGTGAAATTACCATTTCCGCCAAACATGGTGGTGCCGATCCTGCAAGCAACGCCCGGCTCTCGGCAGCTATTGATAAAGCTAAAAAGGAAAGTATTCCTCGCGATAACATTGAACGGGCCATTAATAAGGGAGCTGGCATTGGCGGCGAGAAGATGATTCTCGAGCAAATAACTTTTGAGGGATACACTCCACATAAAGTTCCTGTGATTATCGAAGTGTTGACCGATAACCACAATCGTACCGCCCCGGAAATCCGCGTGCTTTTCAAGAAAGGCCTGCTCGGAACAACGGGTAGTAACAAGTTTTTATTTGATCACGTTGGTCTCGTGGAGGCTTATCACCCCGACATCAAATCGGATATTGAAGCCGCCGCCATTGAAGCAGGGGCAAATGAGGTAGAGTCCCTCACTCATGCACAAAACGATGATATTCCGATTGATACTTGCGGCGCTAGATTTATCACTGATCGTACCGGAGTTCATGCTGTTTCTCAATGGCTCGGTCAAAATGGATGGAAGGTAGTCACCAGCGAAATTGGATATATTGCCAAGAACTTTCCGGAATTAAGCCCTATTCAAAAAACCGAAGTTGGAGAGTTTTTGCAGGCCATTGACGACCATGATGATGTCCATCGAGTCTGGGCAGCAATTAAGTAATACCATTCCTGAAACATAAGCACAAAGTATCCCACAGAAACTCTTCCTCTTCCTTTTACTCTCACTCTTAATCTCAGTCTTAATCTTAATCTTAGTCTGAGGGGATAAGAGGAGGATTAGGAGTAAGAGTAAGAGTAAGAGTAAGAGTAAGAGTAAAAGGAAGAGGAAGAGGAACAAGCACCCGTCCTAATTTTATCCTCGATGGTGTCCCCCAGATGCACGATGAATCTCTCTTTGGAGATCAGCGTGGTCAGCCTTCCGATGAAATGGCAGTCCCTTGCGCCATAACTTCCATGCTTCCCAGTGAATTCCCGCAATGACCTTCAAAGTCACCAGTGGATATTTCCATGTCAGGTGCAATAGGGTTCGATCATTAAGATCGAGACGTTCCCCTGTGAGGGTGGTATGCAACACTTTCTCCGAATCCCGATAATCATCGATCTGCATGACCATTTTTTGGTCGGGAACTTGAAGATCAAATGCAAATTGAAGGTTGTGATCCATGAAGGGAGAGACATAAAAGTACTTCGTTTCTTTGTGAGTAAATCGGATGGCTCGCGACTCTTCTGGAGCTTTCAGATAAAAAAGTTTTAGCTCCCTAAAGGTGTTTCCAACCTCCACTACAGAGCATAAGGAATTTCCATTGATTCCGAAACAGAAGTAAAATGAGACCGGATTAAAGATATAACCCAGAACTCTCGGAAGGGTGACCAGAATGACTCGTTCAACCCTCTCCTGACATCCTTGTGAATGAACATATTCACGTACATTTTCCTGAATATCGGCAGTTGAGAAGGTCAAATGATCATGATCGCAGAAAGAATATAGGTTCCATCGATTGCGGCTGAACCAATGGAGCCGGTCGTTCAACACATCCAATTCTGAAAGATCCAGACAGAACATGAATATCTTATAAGAGAATCGATGTTCCTTCGGCGACAACCGATGGTGCATCACCCGACATTCATAGAGGGAAGAGTTCATGTAAATTTTATGTTCCGTGCAAAACACACAAGAAATTCGAAGTTCTTTGCCACAGAGAACGCAAAGAACTCAAAAAGGTGAGGGATTGTGGGGTTTGTTCAATCGGATTTTAATAAAAATCTGTAGTTGTTTCGCTGGGATTTAACCCTTGTTTTATGCTTGGCCACAAGACCATCAAGCATAATTGCCAGATTAGACGCATCTAAATTCCAAGGATGCGTAGACTTGTGGTGCGGAGTCGTATTGTCCAACGTGACTTTAGAAGATCGGTGTGCGTGTACTGGGAGACTGTCATAATATTCACTTCCTTTTACTATATCCGTGTGGAAAATAACAAATATGGAAATCGCCAATCCAGCTTTTAACTACAATAAAGAAGGTCAATTCTATTCTGGAGTTCGGCGACCCGATCCAAGGATTTCCGCTATAATTGAAGCAGCTTTAGGTGCTTCAAAGACGGTTCTCAACATTGGAGCTGGTACTGGCTCTTATGAACCCTTGGACAGATACGTGGTTGCAATTGAGCCATCTGAAATCATGAGAAAGCAACGACCCAGGCATTTAGTGCCGGCCGGACAGCAGTCGACGAAACGAGCTGAGAGTATTTCGCAGAATGAACTAAGACGCTCTGGATGAGAGGCATCAAATGGAAAGTATGAGACTTTATCGAAAAAATAGTGGGACAGATCCGCGTTCCGAAGGAACGAGGTCTTATATGGAGTGCGGTGGCATGACACCGCTTTGCCCCCCTGTCCGCCATAGTCCAGCACAGGCGTACGAAGGAGGAGCGAGTGCGAGTGAGACACATTCCTCAATACCAGATCCTGGTCACCAAAGCCTGCCACCTCCACTGGAGCCGTCCCTCATTCGCCCACGTCGAGTAATTGCACCCGTCTTCCGGGCCGCCTCGCGTCGTGGCCGCTCGGAAGGCAAAGCGGTGTCTTGCCACCGCACTCCAAAAAAAGGCGTCCCATTCAAAATCTTTAATCTCATTTTTTGAAGATTTTCGATCTTTCCCTCGAGGCTTCATCATTTAAGAGGCGTATTTCCGCTCCTATGGGATGGTACTGATTGAGAATTATTAATTAACACGTCCCCCCCGTTACCCCGACAAGTGGGCGCATACGGAGATTCGCCCTCCACAAATAAGCAAATCTGTAAATCCGTATAATCTGTGGATAAATACCCTCTTCTTTGAACTCTATTTTTCTATCTTTTCAGGGACCAATGGAAAATACACGGTGATGGTTGTTCCTTTGCCTAGCTCGCTTTGGGCTTCTACACGGCCATGGTGCAGTTGGACGATATGCTTGACGATGGACAATCCAAGGCCAGTGCCACCGGCATCGCGGCTGCGGGCCTTATCCACCCGATAAAATCGTTCAAAGATGTGAGGGATATCGGCTGGAGGAATTCCAATCCCATCGTCCGAAACTTGTATCATGATGGCTTCATCCTGAACACGAGCTTTGATTTGAATGGAGGTGTGGGGATTTGAATATTTGATGGAGTTGTCCAAAAGATTATAAAGAACCTGCTCCACTCGGAACGGATCGGCCTCCAATAAAGGCAAGTCAGCAGGAATGTTAACCACGATGGAAAGCTGGTGTTCTTCCAACTTACTGCGGAAATCGGTTGTCAATTGTTTCACAAACAATTCCAACTGAATTGGGGTAGGCTCCAAAGTCAGCTTTCTGGACTCCAGTCGCGCCAGAGTCAGTAGATCATTTACGAGCGCATTTAATCGGATTGAATGCTTTTGCATGATCTCCAGGATTCGATTTAATTCCTGGGACGGCATTTTCGGATTATCGAGTAGGGTTTCCAGATATCCCCGAAAAATCGAGAGAGGCGTTCTCAATTCATGAGATACATTAGCAACAAACTCGCGTCGGACATCTTCCAATTGTTTCAGTCGGGAGATATCATGAAACACCAACACCACCTCCTCCGCCGTCGCGAGATCGTATCGGATAGGAACGGCGCTAACATCAAAATAACGTGGAGGCTGATCGGGGGTGTAGCTGTCTAAGGAGATTTCACGCGATTGGGGCTCTACAGATCTCAAGGTCTCTGTGACCATTTCCTCAATAGCCACCACTCGCACCACCTCGAGTACGGTCCGGTGAACCGGATTGTGATTAATCGAAAACTGTCGGCGGAAGGCATCGTTCACCTCTCGGATGACGTGATCTTTATCAACTATCATCACCCCCTCCACCATACTGCGGAGAATCGCCTGAAGATTAGATTCCTCCTCAGAGATTTGCTGTGTCAAACGGTGCTGATTATCCGACAACTTTTCCAGATAGGCCGCAATCTTTGTGAAAATTGGTGCTCCCTGGATAATAAACGATCGGGGCACTCTCCCGCTCGAGACATCCATAAGGATACGTTCCAATCGTTTGACGGGAGTAATCCAAGAGTGCTGTAAATAAGCAAGAACAGCCGCAATCCCAATGGCGACAGGCGTTAAATAAAATAGGATCGATTGAAGTCCTTGTGGCGAGTCATTAAATTGGGATTGGGCCAGAAAAAGTGAACACACCATAGAGGGAAAGTATGATGACACCACCTTGGTTGAGCAAGCCTTTCAGAAAAAGCGGGTGTAGTTGCCTCCCGGCGGTTCCATTATCTTATACCAGAAAGTATTTTTCGCTATCGCAACGGTGACCCACTGGATGCTTCTATGAGACCTCGCTCTCGATGATCCGGTACCCGACACCGCGGACCGTTTCAATGTAGGCGGAAGCTTTACCTAACTTCTCTCGAAGGCGACGTACATGAGTGTCAACTGTGCGTGTATCAATCATGCTCTCATATCCCCAGACATCGTTGAGGAGTCGTTCCCGACTCTGGACACGACCGCGACGAACCATGAGAACATCGAGCAGTTTGAATTCCGTTGCCGTAAGATCAATCCGTTTGCCTTTGACTAAAACCTCGTGTCGAGCTCGATCTAACACCAGTTCACCATGGGTAAGACGTTCATCGGGAACTGCCTTATCGTGCCCCCGTCGCAGGACCGATTTGACACGGAGAACAAGCTCCCGAGGACTGAAGGGTTTGGAGACATAATCATCGGCCCCCAATTCTAATCCAACGACCCGATCTACCTCCTCGGCCTTGGCAGTCAGCATGATGATGGGGATGTGGACTGTTGTGTTGTCCTTTTTAAGGGTTTTGCAAACTTCAAGACCGGTCATTTCCGGCAACATGATATCCAGGACAATCAATTCCGGTTGCTCGGCTCGGGCCTTTTGAATCGCTGTCGCTCCGGTTTCCGCAGTGATCACGGTGAATCCGGCCCCGCGCAGATTCATACATACGAGATCTAGAACATCCGCCTCATCATCCACCACCAAAATCTTTTTGCTCATAGTTGTGTCATCGAGGTCTGACCATCTAAGTCTCCCATCGAAAGACTGGCAAGCTGTCGCTTGTTACAATTACGTGACGACCCCCCCCTCAAAAACGATAGAATCAGCCAGATCTAAGACTGTGAACTAAAGGTTCACATCTATCTACGTGAACCACACGCAAGTTAATAGATATACCCTAAATACATTTTTTGACAGGATTCACAGGATTAAGCTATTTCACAATTGGTTGCCTTCAGTCCAAGCACCGAGGCCGCGATGGACTGATGAGTATCGTATGTGAAAATTTCAGTAAAATTATGGTGAAGCGCCGTAACAAGATGGAGACAATCTGACGATCGAAGGAAAACCGTATCCGGCAATGTGGCATAAGTCTTTGCCGCCGCCTCAATAATCCGGCTGTCGATCGACAGCCAAGTCCAGAATCCGCTGATATCATCATTTGAAAACTGCCTTACTGCGGCAAGAAAATCAGATCGAGTCCACTTTCTTTCGCGCAATCGTCGATGGAAAACTCCCATTAGCTCCAAGCGTGCCAATTCCGATACATAGACCTCATCCTCAGCTTCAAGTAACCGTCGGACAGCAACCGACTCACGTTCCGGAACGTAGAGCTTTGCCATGAATGAGGTGTCACATATGATCATCGTTCATCGCGCACCGCATTTAGATCATCGATCATATCTTTTCCCAACGGTTTCGACATGAGTACTTCATATTCAGGAAGAACCGTCCTTGGACGACGTTTGGCTTTGAGTAGAGAGGGATTAGCCAATACTGCAACGGGTTCACCATGATCTGTCACAACAACGGGAGATCTTGAAGATCCAGCGCGTCGGACATGTTCTCCAGTCGTTCGGTGAAGTTCCTTGATCGTGATTGATGACATGGTGTAACAGTGTCACTTTTAAGTTAACCCGTCAAGTTGAAGTTAACCCTAAAAACGAGATTAACCGCAAATCCTTAATCTGTGAAAATCTGCGTAATCTGCGGGTAAAACGTTCGTGTTTTTTAGGATAAATAAAAAAACGGATGTTCGCAAAGGAGGAGGAAAATGAAAACCTCAAAATTACTGCGAACATCCGAGAGCAAATTCTGCTCTGATGGGTTAGACACCATCAGGAGAAATTTTGTTCAAAAATATTTTAAAAATCCAGTTTTGTATGGCTAAAAACCGCCTGTTTTATGCTTTTTCTTTAATTTAAGCTGGGCAACAGATCGGGCAATGGTTGCCTGAGTGGCCTCTAATTCCTCGCCAATCAGGGTCTTCGAGCGTAGGGCTTCCTCCGCCCTCTTCAAAGCGTCCTGAACAACCTGTTCGTCAATTTCAGGCTCCTTCATGGCAAGGTCGGTTATCACACGGACATCCGTCTGGGTGACCTCGACAAACCCCCCTCCAATCACCATGACTTTGACACCCTCTTTGGTGACGTACGATAGTTCTCCAGGCTTTAATTGAGTCAAAAGGGGATTGTGTTGGGGAAATACGCCAAACTCACCTTCACTTCCCGGCAGAGTCACGCTCTCAACCTGCCCATCAAAGATTTGGGCTTCCGGAGTGACGATCTGGAGACGAAGACCAGCCATGAGATTACTCCTTGACTGCTCGGACACTGGCCATGTTGCCCTTCATATAGAAGTTCGACTCTGGAACGTCATCCAGCTTGCCTTCGAGAAGTTCCTTGAAACCCTCAACTGTGTCTTTAATGGATACGGCCTCCCCTTTGGTTCCAGTGAACACCTCAGCAACATGGAAAGGTTGGCTCAGAAAACGCTGAATCTTACGTGCTCGATACACCGTCAGTTTGTCTTCCGGTGAGAGTTCATCCATACCAAGAATGGCGATAATGTCCTGAAGGTCCTTATACCGTTGCAACACCTTTTGCACGCCGCGTGCAACCTGGTAATGCTCCTCGCCAACCACATCGGGTGACAAGGCTTTGGAGGTGGAAGCGAGGGGATCCACGGCAGGATAAATACCCAGTTCAGCGATGGACCGCTCTAAAACGATGGTCGAATCGATGTGCGCAAAGGTATTGGCGGGGGCAGGATCGGTCAAATCGTCCGCAGGCACGTAGACAGCCTGCACGGAGGTGATGGATCCTTTCTTAGTCGAAGCGATTCTCTCCTGCAAGTCACCCATTTCCGAAGCGAGCGTGGGCTGATATCCCACAGCGCTCGGGGTGCGGCCTAACAGAGCAGAAACTTCGGCTCCAGCCTGCGAAAAGCGGAAGATATTATCGATGAACAACAATACGTCCTGATTCATTTCGTCGCGGAAATATTCAGCCATCGATAGACCGGAGAGAGCCACGCGAAGACGGGCACCTGGCGGCTCATTCATCTGGCCATAAACCAATGCGACCTTCGATTTAGTGATATCATCAAGGTCAATGACTTTTGCATCGGCCATCTCGTGATATAGGTCATTACCTTCGCGGGTACGTTCACCCACGCCTGCAAATACCGAAAAGCCGCTGTGACGTTTGGCGATGTTGTTGATGAGTTCCAGGATCACGACAGTTTTACCGACACCGGCACCTCCGAAGGCTCCAACCTTGCCGCCCTTAATGAAGGGGCAGATCAGATCAATAACCTTGATGCCGGTTTCCAGTACCTTGGCCTGGGTATCCTGATCGACGAGAGAGGGAGCAGGACGATGAATGGGGTATCGCTTTTCGAATTTCACGGGGCCTCGTTCATCAATGGGGTCTCCCAGGACATTGAAAATTCGGCCGAGGATGCCTGTGCCCACGGGCACCGAAATCTGAGCGCCGGTATCAATGACCTCCATCCCTCGTTTCAGACCTTCCGAGGATGACATGGCAATAGCACGAACCCAGCCTTCGCCGATGTGCTGTTGGACCTCCAAAGTGAGCTTGGTCGGTTTTCCGGCAACTTCGTAATTAATTTCCAGTGCTTGATAGATAGGAGGAAGCTGACCCTCAGCGAATTCGACGTCCACCACGGGACCCATGACCTGCACGATTTTACCTGTATTCATAATTAGATTCTTCAACTTTGACTTAATTAAGTGCCATTTGCGCCGTTGTGATTTCCAACAATTCGGTTGTGATACCCGCCTGTCGGACTTGGTTGTATTCCAAAGTCAGTGATTTCACCAGATCCTTGGCATTTTCTGTGGCATTTTTCATTGCAACCATCCGGGCACTATGTTCAGAAGCACGGGCCTCAAGGATAAACTGATATACCTCGTGATGGATAATGAAGGGGAGCAACGCCTTGAGAACCTCTTCAGCTTCCGGCTCAAAAATGTAACTGCTCATGGATGCTGCTGGCACTGAAGCGGGGGGTAACTTTTCGTTGAGTCCCAATGGCATCAACTGCACAACCCTCGGACGTTGGAGTAATGTATTCACAAACTCCGGAAAAACGACATCCACGGCGTCAATCTCGCCAGATTGATATTTGTCCATAAGGAACTGGCTGACTCGCTTGCTGTCACGATAAGTGAAGCCCTCCTTCAATTCAAAGTCGGCAAGGAGATTGGGACGCCAAGCCGATTTTTTTAATCGCGGGATGAACTGTCGGGCTTTGCGTCCAACCGTTATGTATTGCTTATCAACACTGTCCCGATTTTGAATTTCGCGGAATAGATTGGTATTCAGTGCCCCACAAAGACCCTTATCCGTACTAATTAAGAGAACCAACCGTCTTTTAGGCGGACGTGCGATAAGGAGAGGATGGGGGAACTCGGTGATTTGAGTTCGAAGATTGGCTGCGGTCTGCAACAACAGCTCGCCGTAGGGACGTCCAGCAATGGCCCGTTGCTGGGCCTTGCGCATCTTGGCCGAAGCCACCATTTGCATGGCTTTGGTGATCTGGGCCGTGTTTTTGACCGACTTGATCCGGCGCCGGATTTCGCGATTATTGGCCATGGATAGTAATGACGTTAAGCGGTTGCATGATCAGCGGTCAGCTTTTCTGCTTGTAGGCATCAATAGGAATAATTCTCACTAAACTGAGTTATTGCAGATTTCAGATCAGCGGCGATTTTCTCATCGATCGCTCCCTTAGATCGAATGGCTGCTAGTTCCTTCTCATGCTGGGTCAGCAGATACTCAACGAGTTTGTTTTGGAATTCCTTCACCTTATCGACAGGAAATTTGTCATAGAAGTTATTCTGGAGTGCCCACAAGACTGCAGCCTGAACCTCAACGGCCAAAGGTTGGTATTGAACTTGTTTAAATAGCTCTACAATTCTCGTGCCACGATCAAGTTTGTTTTTAGTGGCGGCATCCAGATCCGAACCGAATTGGGCGAAAGCGGCCAGCTCACGAAACTGGGCCAATTCCCCCTTGATTTTTCCGGCGACCTGTTTGATTGCCTTGATTTGGGCCGCAGAACCCACACGCGAAACTGATAATCCGACGTTTACCGCCGGGCGAACACCCTGGTAAAACAGATCCGTTTCGAGATAAATCTGGCCGTCCGTGATCGAAATCACATTAGTCGGAATATAGGCCGAGACGTCACCGGCCTGGGTTTCAATAATCGGCAGTGCCGTTAGTGAACCATTGCCACTCTTCTCGTTCACTCGAGCGGATCGCTCCAACAAACGGGAATGAAGATAGAAAACGTCGCCGGGATAGGCTTCGCGGCCGGAGGGACGTTTCAAGATCAGTGAAACCTGACGATACGCTACGGCATGCTTCGAAAGATCGTCGAATACGATGAGCGCATCCATCCCGTTATCCATGAACCATTCACCCATGGCGGCCCCGGAAAATGGAGCGAGATACTGGCTGGTGGCCGAATCCGAGGCGGAGGCAACTACAAGTATCGTGTAGGCTAGGGCTCCGGTCTTCTCCAGAGTACCCATCACACGAGAAATATTCGCACTTTTCTGTCCGATCGCCACATATATCGAGTAGATGGGACGGAACCCCTCCACTCCTTCATTCTGTTTGTTGATCTTCGCCTGATTAATGATGGTATCAATGGCCACCGTGGTTTTGCCGGTAGCACGATCGCCGATAATCAGCTCCCGTTGTCCGCGACCAATGGGAATCATCGCATCGATGGCCATGATCCCTGTCTGGAGCGGCTGAGTAACGGATTTACGTTTGATCACACCCGGTGCGATTTTCTCAACAGGATAATAGACATTCGAATTGATCGATCCCTTTCCATCGATAGGTAGTCCCAGTGCGTCAACTGCACGGCCAAGCAATTCCTTTCCCACGGGAACCTGCAATAACTGACCCGTGGCGCGTACTTCATCACCCTCGCGGATTCCGTAGTACTCCCCGAGAACGATCACCCCCACCTCGGTCTCCTCTAGATTCAGGACTAGCCCACGGGGCTTGACCGCTTTCCCGTCGCCACTTTGACGCGAGCTGCTGAATTCAACCATCTCGTTCATCGCGACATTGGTGAGACCCTCGATTTTCACCACACCGTCCATCACCTCTCGGACATATCCGACATTGCTTTTGGCAACGTCTGTTCTGACTTGGGAAATTTGGCTTTCGATTTGTTCAAGAATGGTGCTCATATTCGGTCTGGGTTGTAGGGTAAAAATGGTTTAGTCAAAAAATAAATACAGGCTTCTCCTAAGAGATCAATTACGGTTCCTCATTATTTTCAGGTCGATAAAGTGGAGGGCGAATCTCCGTATGCGCCCTGAATGAGTCCCCTCTGCTTGCCTGGGAAAACGGGAAGACACTCCCCCTCCGCCCCGACAATAGGGCGCAATACGGAGATTCGCCCTCCACTCAATGCTTGTCCTTCCGATTTGTTCATTCCAATGTTTTTACGATGGAACTTCAATTACTGGCGAAACTCAAGGCATCCAGCCTCTGTTGTATGGATCCGTCCCAAACATCACTGCCAACCTGAATTCGCAAGCCTCCGATGAGGTTAGAGTTGACAGTATAGTGTTTGGCCAAAGGGGGGCCGAACTGTTGTTCCAAAGACTTGAAAACGTTACTACCCTGATCAGGCAGTTCCATAGGTGACTCCACGGTGAAGGTCCGACGATTCACCTCATAGGCAACCAGCATCTTTAGCCGCTCCAAAGTTGATAGATAGGCGCGCGGCCGATTTTCAATCAATCCGCGAACGACCGCCAGGATCCGATCCGAATCGAGCTGGTTGTTTGTCAGGCAGGCGCGGTAAAGACGGCGAGCCTCCTGTCGTGCTGCACGGCTAATTTTCATGACAATAAAAAGAGATTAAGGTGGGATCAATTGCGGGACACTTGGGTCAAGGTCTCGTTATTGAGTCGTTGATGGTCTTCAGGCGTGAGAATTTTGCCAGTGACCTTTTGGGTGGCTGCGACCACCAAGCGCGTGAATTGAGCGCGCAACTCAGATTCCAAGCGGGTTTGCTCGATTTGCATTGCAGCGCGACTTTTGGCCACAATTTGTTGAGCCTCCTTGGTCGCCTCAGCCAGACGCTGGTTGGCAATGTTCTCAGCCGCAGTCCGTGCCTGTTGAATGATCTCGACAGCCTTCCCCTCGGCCTTCTTTAAGATCTCTTTTCGGGAAACTTCCGTTGCAGCCAACTCCGCGCTTATTTTCTCCGAGTTTTCGATGGTCTCCTCAATGAGTTTTTGCCGTTCCGCCAGGACTTTTTGCACGGGGCCAAAAGCAAGTCTCTTCAGCGTGAATAAGACAACGCTAAATAAGAACACCTGGGAGAGAAACTTAGGCAAGTCGACCCCCATGGTGGCAAGCTGCGAAGCCGTGCTGGAGCTGTCACCAGGATTTGACTCAGCTAGAAAACAAGAAATCTCGAGCATAGTAATAGCGGCCGACGCAGAAACACGCCGACCATTTTAAGTGTCTGTGATAAATTACCCAACTTAATGAACCAGCAACCAGGCAAGAAAGAAAATGCTTTCCGACAATGCGATAAACACAATAGCGTACGTCACGATTGTAGTCGTGGCCCCCGGATTGCGTCCAATCGCCTCGGTAGCCTTTGCCCCAACCAAACCAATACCAATTGCTGAACCGCAGGCGGCTAAACCGGCGTGAATGGACCCTGAAACTTCTGCCAAGAACATATATTATCTCCTATTATTTTCGTTTTATGACTCATCTTCGCTCATGCTGACGGCTAGATGAGCCAAATTCTTTAATGTTGCGGCTCCTTGCCCTGTGAATCGTCGTGCCGACAGATCAACCCTGTAAAGACAGCGGTTAAAATAAAAAATACCAGCGCTTGAATCAAACCAACTAACAGTTCAAAAAAGTAAACAGGCACTGGGATTAGCCAACTCAAGGCAGGTACCGCAGTCATCGTTTTTTCCATCAACACTTCCCCGCCATAAATGTTGCCGTAAAGACGAAAGGTGAGCGCGACCGGACGGACAAGAATAGTAATCACCTCGCTAAAGCCCACGATAAAAAAGACGACGGCAAATATGGTGCCCAATATCCCTTTCTGATCGCCTTTCGTACCAAAAATATGGTGAAAGGTTCCACCAATGCCATTGGCTTGGAGGGTCCAGATGATCCAAAGCCAAAAAAAGATCGCCGACATGGCCAATGTCATATTCACATCAGCGTTGACACCCCGGATAAATGGCTCGGTGACTTTGAAATGGAGAGGACCGTTCCCATACCCCATTCCAATGGTTGCAACCCCAGGGACGAGAGCAATCCAATTGGAGACGAGGATAAAGATGAAGATTGATGCGAAAAACCATGAGGTTTTTTTGCTCAGAACGGCACCGAGAATACTTTCCAGAAATTGATTTAAACTCTCTACCAACCACTCAACAAAATTTTGCAAGGCGCCGGGATAGAGGGTTGCCTTGCGCATCGCCAGCTGCGACACCACTATGAGAATCGCCGCCACAAGATACGAAATGAGCGCTGAATTTGTCACAGCCAACGAGCCAATATGAAACAGGGGCACGGCTGCCATCGGCAGATCGTCCCCAGCCGTCTTCGCAACTTCGCCAGCTTGAACAGCTTGGCTAACTGCTTCGGGTACAGCAATGTCGGCAATAAAAAACATAAACAGAGGCGAACGTACTACACTGGATAAAAATAATTGGCAAAGGAATTTTGACTAGAATTCTCGAAAATGCCAATAGGATGATTTTAAGGTAAGTTTCTCCCCCGAAGAAAACTTTTGGGTCAATCTGGCCATCCGTCATTAAAAAAGTGAAAATTCTTTGTCCCTTTTTGGTTATGGGGGTACATGAGTCAATAACTATGGCGACTACAACTGATCACAGTGACATGGAACTCGTGCGAGAATACACCGTTAGCCAATCTGAGAGTGCCTTCGCTGAGCTGGTGTCACGCTACACTAACTTGGTATATTCTGCAGCATCGCGGCAGGTATTCGACCAACAATTGGCAGAAGAGGTCACTCAAGCCGTGTTCATCCTATTGTCTCGCAAGGCTGGCAGAGTGATTTCGCCCAGCAGTTTAACATCCACGCAATTCCCCAATTATGGCTCTTCGACAAACAAGGCAATCTCGCCGACCCCGAAGCCGGGAAAGAATTGGACAACAAGGTGGCCAAACTCCTTGAAGCCAAGTAGCGCAAATCAAGAACCCCGTAGCAAGCTTACGGGGTATGAGGGAACTGAAATTCAGAACAGCGCAAGCTAAGCTGCCATGCAAAATGATGCCCTTTTCGAACTTCCGACTCCTTCACTCTTTCATCTTCCTGGAGTCTTGCCCCACTGCGAGCAGTGGGGACAGGACACGGTGATAGAGGGGATGGTCGAGCCTTGATGGCACGGGCCACCGGACGAGGTTTAGGAGGTGTTAAAACGCAACTCACTGGTGGTCAGATTGGACAGGCTGTGCCTACAGGTCGAGCTTTTCCAACAGTTCTTCCACGGTTAAACGGTGATGGGCAGCAACGAGTTTGAGGATGCTTCTAAATGTACCAAGACGGAGGGAGGCATGATTCGGGACTGTGACATGATCCTCTCCATTAAGTTGAGTGGTCACTCGGATATGTGAACCGTCTTGACGTATGCGTTCTATAACCAAGCACCCGCAGTGCCTTGACCAAGTCAGGCACGGAGGTGTCACGCGGTATCCTCACGCTGCCAAAACTTCATCTCGCACAAAGTGTAACCGGATTACCTTCGGCATGGGGCCAGGGATGCTATCCCCAAAATGACAATGCACCGCATCTTTGACCATTTCACGTAATTCCTCCAGAGTGTCCCCCTGAGTCACGATGCCATGACCCAAAGCGGTGGCCACATAACCGCCATCCACTTCGTCTTGCTCCACCTCAAAGATGATTTCACTCATGAGACTTATTTAACGGGATTACTGCCACGGTGGCAAGCTTTACGCCATTCACGCCGGTCAGATTGGACAGGCTGCGAGGAAATGGGAAGTCTCAAAAGGCATTCCAGCGGATATTTGCCTGAGCCTCGCTTTGGACTGATCTAACGCGACGCTGACCGGAAACTGGCAATCCTCCGGGAATCATCCTTCGATGCAGGCTGGAATCCCTGCGACCGCATATAGGAGGCAGAACCGACCTTATCTTCTCTCTTCGCCTTAGTTGGCGTAGTAGAAGTCGTGGTAGGACTGGTAGTTTTCTGATAGGTCGTGGATCGCATGGGCAAAGGCTTCTTTGAAGGGTAAGTTCTCACACCATTCCTTGCGGATCAAGCCTGATCTTTTACCCAAGACATCCTTATGGGGGGCACCATGTGCCGTGTCGTAGCGGCAGATACACTCGCCATTGAATACCAAAACGACAGCAAAGCCATACCAGATCCCAAATAGCGAGTCTTGCCGCACCAGTAGCTCAAACCCCTCAGCCAAGTATTTGACCCAATCCTTATGCGGCATAAAGGACGGGATTTTGTTCGGATCTGGCCATGATGTCCATTTCTTTCGATAATGACGGTCATCCCGTCCCGACTAAGATTTCCCGTTATCGTTCTCCGCCGGATGCGTCAACGCATGCACCTTCTGCAACTGGTGCACGCTGACCTGGGTATAAATGCTCGTCGTATTCAGGGCAGCATGACCGAGTAATTGCTGAATGTATCGGATGTCGGCTCCGTTCTCAAGCATCAGCGTCGCGCAGGTATGCCGGAACAGATGGCAACTGCCTTTGCGTCCGAGGTTGGCCAGTTTCATGTATTCGGTGATGAGGCTGGAAAGATGATCCGGCGAGATGGCATCACCAAATAAGGCTAGCAGAAAGCAACGCAAGAACCGATAAAATGAAAACCCTCATGCAACTGTTCATCACACACACTCTCCCACGATCCCAAAAACTCACTGATCCCCACTTTTTCCAGTCGCCACGATTTGCTTTTCATGATATTCTCGAAACCATGCAAGATATGACTCCCGCTCCTTCAAAGGCTGGTATGCAGTCTTTTTTTGAGTCATTGCGGAGTTTCCACCGATCCCAAACCGATAGACAACTCGGAGGAATCTGCGGTGGACTTGCTGAAATTACTCCCATCCCTGCTTGGGTGTATCGAGTCCTATTTGTTCTCTTTCTCTTGCTTCCTATTACGCAAACTGCAATTGCTGCGATTTATTACATCCTGTGCATATGCGTCCCTAATGAGCAAAACAATAATTCAGAAGACGAGGGCACTCCTATCTGGGGGTGGAATATCTATGGGGCAGCTCTATTGCTAAGCGTTCTACTTATCGGCATTGCTGTTTACTTTCACTTACATTCTCCTGCATAACTAATTTGCTCGACTGGCAAAATTATGAATCCGACCAAAAAGTTCCGGTACCCGTTCCGGTCTGCTGAGGTAACCGGAATTCTTTCGAACCTCACGGAAGGGGAACTGGGAAGAATACGTCCATTTTTTGACCTAACCCCCAGAGTCAAATGTAAATCTCTGCGGAATTGGGTGATAGCAACAGGATTACTCTCAATTTCACTCTCCGTACTTGCGATCTGGACAGTAATTGATTATTTCTTTCACGCAGACTGGAGCCATCTATTGGTGATGTGCACTTGCTTAATTCTTTCAACAGCTTTTCAACTCTGTACGGGTAGAAGTGTCACTGCCGCTCTATTTATGAAAATGTATAAAGGGGTTCTATGTGACACTGCCTATGCCAGAGAGATGGGCTACACCCCAGAGACACTTCGCATGTTCTCATTCTCGCCACGTACAGCCAGCCCTGAACAATCGGTTCACTGACGCACCGCCAAGCACCTCATCTTCCCATCCCGGCCAAGTCCCAGGCTGTTCAACTCCTAATTATCAATTGCCAATTGTTAATTAACACCGCCCCCCCAATCAACAACTCAATCACGCTCGGCTGTGGGGAGTACAGGAAGTAAAATCGTCTAAACGGGCAATGGTTTAATTGCTGATTCCCAATCATCTCGAACGGAAGCCGAAAGGACAAACTTGTATTCCTGGTCTTGGGCTGTCCGCACTGCGAGCGAATTATTCGCAATTGGAATCTTATTGAGAAATTTCGTCCAGCATTTCGCGACTCCAGAGATGGAATCCTTGGCAATAATTGTCACGTCCCGCTGGAAGTTAATCGCGTGCGGCTCAAAAATAAGCCTCCGGTCGGTAAGATAGAGCCACCCTCCGACGGTTTCAATACCACGCTGGAGATTTGCTCCATCCTGCTTCACAATTGTTTCGTTAGAATCAAGTGGTGTTTCCATATACTTTCTCATACCAAACGCAAACTAAACGTCAATTCTCATCCCCCCCCCAATCATCTACTCCCGCACTGAGTCAATCCGCTGCGGGGTGGGGAGGTTGAGGTCATGCGAATGGGTGAGGTGGTAGGCGTATAAAGATGGTAAATCTAATTAGGAGGCTTTGCTGTTTTTGCCCAGGCTAGCTCAATGAGTCCCTCTCTTGGGATTGTCTTATCTGGTGTATTGGTGCCAGGGAAGCTAATGAAAATGTAATCCTGATAAATAATTACGTATGGATTATGACCACAATATTTAATTTCACCGTAATTATAACTCCACGAGGGAAGAGAGATACCTGTTTCAGGTGTTTCCTTTTCGTTTATCGCAAACCCAAACAGTGCCTCTGTTTGAGCAAGTACTGGGTTAGTACCTATTCGATAAATGATATAACTAACTTCACCTTCATGGATAACTCTTGAGCCGCATCCGGCCAGAAGAAAAAGGAGCAAAAATATAGGAATCAGTTTCATGTTGCTGTTTATCTCAAAAGCGGTAGCCAACGCAAGCACTTTGGGACTCAATCCCCCCGCCAATCATCTACTCCCGCACTGAGTCAATCACGCTCGACTGTGCCTTTGCGAATCAACTATTCTATCGTCACGGCTGAGTTTTTTGGCCTTACAGTTGGTGCGAACAAAATCATGGAGTCTGGCGTCCTGTCTCCGAATGTCGGTCTACGTAAAAGCGATTAATCAACCACTTACCATTAACCTGAACGAGGTTTATCTTAATATCAAATTTACCCTTCTCGAAAGTGGCTATAGCAGTATATGCTGCAGTGATGAGCTTGCCATTTTTAGTGGTAAAAGAGACGTTCGCA
>Ga0206919_1070_pt1 | contig 24152 bp, 15 predicted proteins | sample Alteio_BWOrgHeat_67_FD_152962 | JGI IMG/M metagenome (GOLD analysis project Ga0206919, IMG submission 152962) | Enriched cells from forest soil in Barre Woods Harvard Forest LTER site, Petersham, Massachusetts, United States -... | ecosystem: Environmental > Terrestrial > Soil > Temperate forest >... | reverse complement strand
ATGTCATCAAACGCCTGGGAATGTGCATCGAAGATGGAAAGCTGAACTTTGGGGGCAGACAAATTCCTGAGGTTCCCGGCCATCCCGGCGCCGGACCTGCCTTTCTGATCTGGCTGGCTGGTATCATCTACGTGTTTCTCTTCGAGCTGTTGTAATACGGCGGTGGCGCGGTCGATCAGCGATGGCGGCATGCCGGCCATGCGCGCCACATGGATGCCGAAACTGTGGGTGCTGCCACCCGGCGCCAGTTTGCGCAGGAAAATGATCTTGTTGCCTACCTCCTTGTTGGTGACGTGGAAATTTTTTACGCGGGGAAGTTTCTCCTCCAGTTCATTGAGCTCATGGTAGTGCGTGGCGAACAGCGTTTTCGGGGCACAGGAAGAATGGTGCAGGTATTCAACAATGCTCCACGCAATGGATATGCCGTCGTAGGTAGACGTTCCCCTCCCGATCTCATCGAGCAGTATCAGGCTGCGTTGTGAAATGTTATTCAGGATGCTCGCAGTCTCATTCATTTCCACCATGAAAGTGGATTCGCCGCCGCTGAGGTTATCGGAGGCGCCAACGCGGGTGAATATCTTGTCGGTGAGCGGGATCTTAGCGGAGCTGGCAGGAACAAAACTGCCCATATGCGCCATCAGCGTGATCAGTGCAGTCTGCCGCAGCAGTGCGCTTTTGCCGCTCATATTCGGGCCGGTGAGGATGATCACCTGCTGTTCGGCGGGGTCGAGATAAATGTCGTTCGACACAAAGAAATCGCCGGGAGCAAGGTTCCGTTCGATCACGGGATGGCGGCTTTCTTTCAGGTCCAGTACCAGCCCTTCATTCAGCATCGGTTTCTTATAATTGAAATGCAATGCGTTGTCTGCAAAGCAACACAGGCAGTCCAGCACCCCCAGGATATTGCCATTGGCCTGCAGTTGCGGGATATAATCCTGCAGGTCGGTCAGCAACTGGTCGTACAGGCTCAATTCAATCGCCAGTATCTTTTCCTCGGCGCCCGTGATCTTTTCTTCGTACTCCTTCAGTTCAGGCGTTATGTACCGTTCGGCGTTGGTGAGGGTCTGTTTCCGTATCCAGTCTGGCGGAACCTTGTTCCGGTGAGAATGGGTCACTTCGAGATAGTAGCCGAAAACATTATTGAAACTGATCTTCAAAGTGGTGATGCCTGTCCGTTCGGCTTCACGCTTCTGTATACTTACCAGGTATTCCTTGCCGCCGCTGGAAATGTTCCTCAACTGGTCCAGTTCGGCATGAACGCCGGGTTTGATCAGGTTGCCTTTGTTCGCCGCAACGGGCGGCGTTTCATTGAGCGTCTGTTGTATCCGGTCCAGTATGAACTGGCAGTTGTTCAGCCCATCGCCCAGTTTTTTAAGGTATTCGTTTCCGGCAGACTGGCAGGCCTGTTTGATCTCTGCAGTATGGATCAGGCCTTTTGCCAGTTGTGCAATCTCACGGGGATTGATCTTCTTTACCGGGATCTTGCTTGCGAGGCGTTCCACATCTCCGCAGTGTTTTATGGCGGCGGCAATGCGATGCCGCGCATCGGTTTCCTTTACGAGGTACTCCACCGCATCCAGCCGCTGATCGATGCGACGGATACCCTTGAGCGGAAATAATATCCATCGTTTCAGCAATCGGGCGCCCATCGGGCTCACGGTATGATCGAGTACCTGGAGGAGACTGTGCCCTTCGCGCCCGGCATAGCCGTCTGCCTGTGGCAGTATTTCCAGGTTGCGGATAGTAAAGCGGTCCATCCACAGAAAATCTTCTTTTTCCAGCCGTTGAATGGAGCTGATGTGCTGCAGGTGCGGGTGTTCTGTTTCTTTGAGATAGTGGAGGATGGCACCCGCCGCAACAATGCCCTCGTGCTGTTCTTCCACACCATATCCCTTGAGTGAATGTGTCTGGAAATGTTTCAGCAAAAGGTCGGTGGCAAAGGCCTCATCGAAGATCCATTCTTCGAGCGTGTAGGTATAAAAACGCGTTCCGAAAAGTTCCTTGAATTTTTTCTGCAGGCTTCGCTGGAAGATGACCTCTGCAGGCTGCAGGCTCTGCAGTAACTTATCGAGGTACTCTGCATTGCCTTCCGCAATAAAAAATTCGCCGGTGGATATATCCAGGAAGGCAGCGCCCAGGCGGTCGCCGTTGAAATGCATCGCGGCAAGGAAATTATTCGAATTGTGTTCCAGCAGTTTGTCATTGGTGGCAATGCCGGGTGTCACCATTTCGGTTACACCGCGCTTTACAATGCCCTTCACCGTTTTCGGATCTTCGAGCTGGTCGCAGATGGCCACGCGGTAACCGGCCTTCACCAGTTTGTGGAGGTAAGTATCCAGTGCGTGGTGGGGAAATCCTGCCAGTTCACTGCTTGCCGCCGCGCCGTTGTTGCGTTTGGTGAGCGTGATGCCCAGCACTTTTGCGGCGATCACTGCATCACTTCCGAATGTCTCGTAAAAGTCGCCCACCCTGAACAGCAGTATCGCATCCGGGTATTTCTGCTTGATCGCCCGGTGCTGTTGCATTAAAGGTGTGTCCGCTTTTGACATAGCAGCAAATATAGGTGGAAACGCAACAGTTGCCGGCATCGCCCGAAGGGCCAACACAGCAAAAAAAAGCCGCTTCGAAAGCGGCTTTTTTATTCAGGCTGAAATCTTTTGAGTTAGAAACCACGTCCACCCGCCGGTCTTGGTTCGGGTAGGGGTTTGCGGGGCAGTTTGGTATCGCGCTGGGCGGCATCGTACACGAAACCGGCCACGATGGTTGCGATCTGTTTCAGGTCGTCCTCGCTCAGGTGATCGTACACATCCATATTGCTGTGGTGCGTACGCGTATCGTATTCCATCGGCTCCTGTATGAACTGGAATCCGGGCAATCCAACAGCATCGAAAGACAGGTGGTCGGTGCCGCCGGTGGTGCTGATGGTAACGGTTTTGGCGCCCAGGTCGTTGAACGGGGCCAGCCATTGGGTGAAGATGCTGCGGCAGGCCTCATTGCCCTGCAGGTAGATGCCCCTGACCTTTCCGGTACCATTATCGATATTGAAATAACCGGCCAGTTTGGAATGTTCGGGCAGCAGCTGCATATTGGCGGGGTCGGCAAAGGTTTTCTTTACATATCCGCGTGAGCCGAGTATACCTTCTTCTTCACCGCTCCAGAGGCCGATCCGGATCGTGCGTCGTGGCTGGATGCCCAGCGTTTTGAGTATGCGGATGGCCTCCATCATCACCGTGCAGCCAGCTGCATTGTCAGTGGCGCCGGTGCCGGAATGCCAGGAGTCGAGGTGAGCGCCGATCATTACCACTTCATCTTTCAATGCGGGATCGGTGCCGGGGAAATCGGCTATCACATTATAGCCCTGCAGGTCTTTGTTGTAGAACTTTGTTTTTACATCCACATCCATCTTCACGGTCGTGCCTCCTTTTGCCAGCCGCAGGATGGTATTGTAGTCTTCCACACCCACTACGATGTCAAGGAAGTTTTCGGGGTCGGTGCCTTTGTAGCCGCCGCCGCCCTGAACATACAGGGTACCATCGTGCATCCTGATCGTGCTGCTGAGCATGCCAAAAGCGCCTTCGGCCGTTGCCATCTCTTTCAGCAGTGCTGCTGCGCGCTGGGCGCCACCACCGGCACCACCGCCACGCTGGAATTGTTCCCTGCGGCGACGTGCGGCCGCAGTGTCGGGCGGCCCGGGCGGTAGTGCATCGGCCATTTTTGCCAGCTCCTCATCGGTGTAGCGTGAAGCATCTGCCTTGAAGCTTTGCTTGTACACATAAGAATTATCCATCACGATGATCTTATCTTTCAAATGGCCCCGGTAAGCATCCAGTGAGGTGCTGTCTTTCAGGGCCACCACGATCACTTCTGCTTTTTGGAGCCCGCCTGTGCCCTTGCACCAGGCCTTGGGATAGGCAGTAAGTGTTTTATAGTAGGGCGCAGTGATCGCCACGTATGATTTTTCTATCTCCCATCCCTTACCGAACTCGCCCCAGGGATCCAGTTTGGCATCGGAGAGTCCCCAGGAAGCCAGGGTTTCCTTTGCATAGTTTGCGGCCCTGAAAAAGCCGGGGGAATTGGTGAGTCGGGGTCCGCTGGCATCCGTAAGATGAAAGGCAATATCCATCACGTGGGAGTGCTGCAGGCCTTCATCCCTGATGCGCTGCATCATGCCGGCATCGATTTTTTCGGTCTGCGCCATTGCCGCCAACGGGCAGAGCAACAACATCGCGAAGCTTTGTGTAAAGAGTTTTCTCATGTTGATAGTTTTGCGGAAGATAAAAATTATTGGAAAGAACGGATAAAAAAATCGGCAAACCCGGGCGCTTTATTCTCTGAATGGTACTTTTGGCGGATGCGCAAACTGAGCATGAACGAGTTGGGCCGTAAAACGGTGGGGGAATTCCGGCAGGCCCCCAAGAATCCCGTGGTGCTGATCCTTGACAATATCAGGAGCATGCACAATGTGGGCAGTGTTTTTCGCACCGCCGATGCTTTCCTGGTGGAGGGAATCTGCCTTTGCGGTTATACTCCCCGGCCACCGCACCGGGATATCCAGAAAACGGCGCTGGGGGCCACCGAAACTGTCAACTGGGAATATTTTTCCGATGTTACGGCGGCCATACAGTCGGTCCGCCAAAAAGGTTACCGCGTAGTGGCCGCGGAGCAGACGGTGGAAAGCATGCCGCTTCAGCAACTGGCGCCTGACGGGCCCCTGGCGGTGGTGCTGGGCAATGAAGTGGAGGGTGTTTCCGCGGAGGCGCTGGCGATTTGCGACGGGAGCATTGAAATACCGCAGTCCGGCACGAAGCACTCCCTCAATGTTTCCGTGGCTGCGGGTATCATTCTCTGGGAACTGTGCCGGGGAACGCTTAGCGGTTCCTGAACGGTATTTGCGTAATTTCGCGGTCTGACTATGTCCACCCCACGTAACTACTTCAGCCTTGTAAAATTCTCGCATACTATTTTTGCCCTGCCTTTTGCGATGATCGGTTTTTCGCTGGGATCGGCCGACCGCGCGGGAACGCCTGGCAAGCCGCTCTGGCTGCTGTTCTGCCTCGTACTGGTATGTATGGTCACGGCGCGGAGCGCGGCAATGGCATTTAACCGCTACCTGGACAGGCAGTTCGATGCAAAGAATCCGCGAACGGCGATCCGCGAAATACCCCGGGGGATCATTTCACCGGCCAGCGCATTGCGGTTTGTGCTCGTCAATGGCATCCTGTTCATGACGGCTGCCTGGTTCATCAACAGCGCCTGCTTCTTTCTCTCGCCGGTGGCGCTGTTCGTGGTGCTGTTCTATAGTTATACCAAACGGTTTACCTCTCTGTGTCACCTCGTGCTGGGGCTGGGCCTTTCGCTGGCACCCCTCGGAGCCTACATCGCAGTAACCGGCAGCTTCGCAGTGTTGCCCATACTGTTTTCGGGTACGGTGCTTTGCTGGGTGAGCGGTTTTGATATTATCTATGCGTTGCAGGATGAGGAGTTCGACAAAACCGAACATCTTCATTCGATCCCGGTGGCCATGGGCAAGAAGCGGGCGCTGTGGGTCTCCCGCCTCCTGCACACCTTCAGTGCAGTATTGGTGCTCACGGCGGGATGGTATGGTCATTTTGGGATGTGGTATTTTGCGGGAGTAGTGTTGTTTATCGGGATGCTGGTGTACCAGCATTCGATCGTATCGCCCGGGAACCTCAGCCGCGTGAACATTGCATTCATGACCGCGAATGGCATTGCGAGCGTTGTGTTTGCCGTATTTGCGATCACCGATATCCTGCTGCATGTTACCTGATCCTTTTACCTTCAATAAAAAATAGCGAGTTGTCACGAATCCTTGCCATCGACTATGGCGCCAGGCGCACGGGACTGGCGGTCACCGACCCGCTGCAGATCATTGCGGGCGCACTGACCACGGTGGAGACAAAAGAGCTCATTCCTTTCTTAAAAAAATATATGGCGGCGGAACCGGTCGAACGGATACTGATCGGTGCGCCGCTGAACCTCGATGGTTCGCCAACGCATGCCACTCCATTGGTGGCGGCGGCAGTCAAACAACTCACCAAAGAATTTCCGCAGGTACCTATACAGGAAGTGGATGAGCAGTTCACGTCAAAAAGGGCCAAACATGCCATGGTGGAAATGGGAATGAAAAAGAAAGACAGGCGCGTAAAGGGGAATACCGACAGGATCGCGGCTGCGATCATGCTGCAGGAGTACCTGGAGAACCCTCAACGCGGATAAGCTGATCGATCAATAACATCAGTGCCACCGCAGCAGACTTATTCGTTCCAGCATCCGTTCAACCCCTAAATTGCTCAATTGTTTATTTGGAGGTAAATTTGCAGTTCACCATTAAACAGGAGCATGATCCTTCCCATTGTGGCATATGGCGCCGAGTCGCTCAGGAAAAGGTCGGCAGACATTCAGCCTGACTACCCGCAGCTCGGCAAATTCATCGAGGATATGTGGGAAACCATGTATGCCAGCAGCGGCGTAGGCCTTGCTGCTCCGCAGGTGAACCGGAATATCCGGCTGTTCGTGATGGACAGTCAGCAGATCTTCGAGCACCAGGAAGAGGAAGACAAGGGAATGTATGCAGATGAACCGGGTATCAAACAGATATTCATCAATGCGCAGATCATTGCGCTGGACGGGGAAGAATGGCCGTATAATGAAGGCTGTCTCAGCATTCCCAAGATCCGGGAAGACATTCATCGCCCCCAGACCGTCACCATCCGTTTCCAGGACGAACATTTCAAAGAACATACCGCTACTTACACGGGTATCACGGCACGCATCATCCAGCATGAATACGATCATATAGAAGGCAAACTGTTCATCGATTACCTCAAGCCACTGAGAAAGAAAATGCTGAAGGGGAAACTCACCGATATCAGCAAGGGAAAGGTGAAGGTGGATTATAAAATGGTATTCCCCGGTTAGATCCCTCAATTCAATACATGAAAAAAATCTTCCTGGTATCCGCCTGTTTTTTTATTTTCTTTCGTGCGCTCCCGCAAAAGGATACATCGATATTGATGGACGGCAAACGATTTACACTGCCCGAGCTGATTGTTCGCAACAATTTCGACTATAAGAAACTCCTGAAGCAGATCCGGGAAGACAGTTCATTCTATAAATCGTTCCGCAACCTGCGTATACTGAAATTCACATCGCTGAACGATATCAGGATGATGGATAAAAAAGGCGTGATGCAAGCCTCCTTATCGAGCAGAACAAGACAGAACCGGGCACATGGATGCCGCACCATGGATGTGCTGGAGGAGCAGACGACGGGCGACTTTTATGATGCTGACCATAACTATAATTACCTGACCGCAGAACTGTATGCAGGACTTTTTTTTACAAAAGGAGAGGTATGCGGGGAAACAAATGTGGTGCAGGGATTTAATATCACCGCCAGCAACAAGCAGGGCATGGACAAACACAAGGAACAATTGAAAATGCTTTTCTTTAACCCGGGTAAGAAAATACCGGGCATTCCTTTTATCGGCGATAAGCTGGACCTCTACGACGAACGGGCCGCGAAATTGTACGACTATCGCCTCGATATACAGGAATACCACGGCCAGCAGTGTTACGTATTTACCATCGCGCCAAAGGAAGATATCAGTGCGGGCAGGAAAAACGGTACGGTGGTGGACCAGATGGTCACCTGGTTCGATATGCAGACGCTGGCGGTACTGGGGCGCAACTACTCACTCAGTTATAAGGCGGGTGTGTACGATTTTGACGTAAGCATGGAGGTGGAGATGACGCATTTCGGCGACCTGATCGTACCGAAAGTGCTTCGTTACAGGGGTAACTGGAGCGCTATCTTCAAGAAGCGCGAGCGTGGGTTGTTTACCGCCACGCTGTTCGATTTTCAGAAAGAATAATGTTACAGCGCGTCCAGTATCGCCATGATATCGGATGCGGATTTCTTCTGCGGGGAAACGGAGATCTTGTCTGCCCCAGTGAACGTGATGTCGCGCGTTCCTACATAAAAATCATGATCGATCAGCGAGATGGACAGAATGGTAAAGGCCGTGCCGGTTTGTACGTTCTGCGCATAATACGACCTTGACGGGAAGTCAGGCGATAGCTTTATCACCGTTCTTTTATTCTTCGCAACGGCAAATACCAGTGTATTCTTATTGGTGAAATTGAGCGCCAGCGTAACGTTTATTCTTGTTTTGGGAGCCGTCGTGTCTGTAAGTAGATTGATACCGGTCCAGTGCAACAGTTTTGATGCAAGAACATAGCCCTTTTTGCCGCCGTTGCTGGTGGAATCCCAGAGAGCAACATTACCGCCATCGGTACTGGCCTGCCAGGTAAAGGACGAATCGCGATTGGTGAGCGGAACACCCATATAGAACGACATGGCCGTCTGGGGCAGGGAATCAGCAATGCGAATACTGTAAGTAGCCCCCTGTGTGAGGCCCACTTCCTGGCCATTATTGGTAAAGCGTACAAAAAAGTCACCGCCACTTTCCAGCAGGTACTTACCAGCAGTAGTGGGTATCTGGAATCGCACAAAATCACCCTTGCGGCGCAATGCCAGCAGTTCTACCTGGATGGTGGTATTGACAAGCGCTGTAGAGCTGCCTGTAGCCGTGCAGGCACCGCCTGGAATTGCGATCTGCAGGCTGTCGCTGAAAACGATCTTTCTCCCGGTAGATGAATTGAAAGTGTCTGTGTGCGAGGGAACGAGGAATGCAGCCGCCATGGAATCCAGGAGACCCTGGCTCATCTGTTTATTGGCCCAGGTGGTATCGTTGATCTGGAGATTGGGGTAGGGCACAAACTCATTCGAAGCATCCTTCCGGCAGGCTGAAAAAAAGCCTATCACCATGCAGCACACGAGAAACTTTTTCATATTGCTTTTTTTATCAGATACTTTAATGTTTGAAACCGCTGCCTTTCCCGTTGAGTTTTAACCGGATGCCCACGGTAAGACCTGCTCCATTGAACCGCTGGGTAAAGCCAACGTCGCTTTTGGTGCTGGAAACCCCGAAACGTGCGTACGGCTCGGCAAACACTTCCAGGTTCTTCGCCACTCCATAAGCGGCGCTCACGCTGCCATACAGGCTGAGCCCCACACTGTGCTTGTAAATGACCGTACTGCCCTTGGAATCGATGGGAACCACGTTGTAGGCGGTATCCAGCGTTTCGCCGCTGTACCAGGAGGCCGCGTTGATGATCACACCGCCGTTAACAGCCAGGTGCCACCTGTCTTCCTTGCCCCCGAACTCATACCCCGCGATCAGTGGTATTTCCAGGTTACGGTACGTATTTGAAGCTTTCCTGACACGGTAACCTATCTGGATCACCGTAGTGGTGTCGCTGATAGTGGTGTCGCCCTGCGGGCGGATGATGGTGCGCGCCACGATTACCGTGGTAACATTGCGCTCACTTTCGGTGCGGTTGCTGAACTGCTCGTTGAGCTGCGAATATTGCAGGCCGCTCCGGAGCAGGATGTGGTCTCCCAGGTTCCTGCTGATACGGGCGCCGACCGTGAATCCCGTGGTCATGGTCTCGCTGCTGTCTTTCTTTTGGATATAGGCATTGCTGATCCCCGCTGAACTGACCGATTTGCTGTTGAAATCGGGCGATCCGTAAATTTCCAGGTACCAGTCATTCCGCTGGTATCCCCTCACGCTGGGGCAATCGCTCAGTAAAATAATTCCTTTATTGTCTACCGGTCCCAGGTGGCCATTGCCGGGAAATACCGTATTCAGGAAACGCTGTGTGGTCAGCGACATCCGCCTTGCTTCGAGGTCTGCGGCCACGGTATTCTCATCCAATGGTACAGCGGTGCCCGGCGTAATGGGAGAGATGCCGGTAGTGCTGTTCAGCAGGGGTAAGGCCGTATTCTTGTCTCCCTTGTCCGGAGCCAGCAGGGAAGATGTATTTTTTCGGGAGCCTGCCGCGGTAATATTTCCAGTTGTACCGGGCTTACCCCCGGCTGTATTCACGATGGGCGCAACGTAAGTGCCCGGTTTAGGCAAGATGGAACCGCTTTCGGCGCTGACCTGGTGGCCAGGCGCTCCGTTTTCGCGGGAGGCGGCGGGAAGACTGGTCTCGGATGAAGTGGAAGTACCGATGCCGGGCTTAGCTGCTTCGGCAACCGGTGCTGCTGCAGGAACAGTAGCGTTATGACCCTCGTTCCCATCATGGGGAAGCTGGTTGCCAGCCTGGCGGGAGGTAACGATAGAAGTTTTTAATGTAGCGGTGTGATCATTGGAGTTGAGTTTTGTAAAAAGATAAGCCCCACCCATCAGCGCGGCGATGCCGGCGGAGATGAGCAATCCCGTATAATTTTTCCACCAGTACGCGGCAGGACGTTCCCTGTCTTTTTCCCGTACGATCTTCTCCCAGAGCCCGTCGGGCACGGCGGAGGGATGGTTTTTCAACTTATCCCTTACAAAATCATCAAATAGTTTATCGGTCATCACACTGCGATTTTTTGTAATTGTAATACCTGCTGCTGCAGCATTTTCCTTGCTTTCACCAGCTGGCTGCGGCTTGTGCTGGCCTGTATGTTCAGCATTTCGCCAATTTCTTCATGACTGTATCCTTCGATCACGTTCAGGTTAAAAACGATCCGGTAACCATCGGGCAATGCATTGATCAGCTTCATCAGTTCGTCTTCGCCGATACTGGAATACGCATAGCCTTCCTGCGAAGGGGCATTTTGCTGGTTATCGGTGATCTCGCTGAAATGCAGCTTTTTTTTCTGCAGGTATTTCAGCGCCACGTTCACCACGATCCGCCGCATCCAGCCTTCAAAAGACCCCTCAAACTTGAACTGGTGCATGTGCTTGAAGATCCGTACAAAACCGTCCTGCAACATGTCCTCCGCCTCCATCCCGTCATTGGCATATCGCAGGCAAACGGTCATGAACTTGCCGGCGTACTGCTCGAAAAGCAGGCGCTGACAGGTAGGATCCTGCCGGGTACAGCCCTTAATAAGTTCAGTTTCAGTCAAGTGGGGATGCTTTGGTGCTGTTGTCAATAAGATACCGGCACGGCGGATAGTGCTGCCCGGCGTGCCTCATCAGGCCATGAATTTACAAAAAAGGGAGCGCTTGGTGCGAAAAGCACGTTAAAAACGCCTGTTGCGGGCGCAAGTAGATCAGAATCGACCGGCGGAAGGAACTCAGGCAACCAGGAACTGGTCGTGGATATAGTCCACCACCTGTATCAGGTCATTGGATTGCTGGTACACTTCGAGCTGGCGATCGGCTCCCGTGCCTCTTTCCAGCATGGTCTGCACATAGTCGATCGCATGGCGGGAGCCGAGCTCATCCACCACATCATCCACAAAATCCAGGAGTTCCAGTATCAGTTGTTTGGTGGGTACTTCTGTTTCCTTGCCAAAATCGATCATGGTATCATTGATCCCATAGCGGCTGGCGCGCCATTTATTTTCGTTGATCAGCGTTCTTTCATACATGATGAAATTCAGGTTGTGCGAACGCAGCTGGTACAGTTTGGCGCAGATGGCCTGGAAGAGTGCGGCAATGGCAATGGTCTCATTGATGGTCATCGGCACATCGCAGATCCTGAACTCTACGGTATTGAAGAAAGGGTGTACGCGGAGGTCCCACCAGATCTTCTTGGCATTGTCTATACAATTCGTTTTGATGAGCAGGTTTACATAGCTCTCGTAGGCTTCGATGCTTTCAAAAAATTCGGGGATGCCGGTACGGGGGAACTTGTCGAATACCTTGGTGCGATATGATTTGTATCCTGTTTCGCGGCCGATCCAGAAGGGGGAATTGGTGCTGAGCGCATATACATGCGGAAGGAAATAACGGGCACTGTTGGCCAGGTGGATGGCCATTCGCCTGTCTTCCATGCCCACGTGCACGTGCAGGCCGAAGATCAGGTTGCTCCTGGCGGCTTCCTGCAGCTCATTCACGATCTGGTGATAGCGCACATGGTCGGTGATCAGCTGGCTGTGCCAGTGGCTGAAAGGATGTGTGCCCGATGCGCCCACCCAGAGGTCGAGCGAGCCTGCTATCTGCGAAATATTTCCCCTGAGAGAAGCCACATCATGGAAAGCTTCCGTAACATCGCGGCAGATATCCGTGCCTACTTCCACAACGGCCTGGTGCATTTCAGCCTTCACTTTATCCTTCATAATCTTCTGGCCCTCGGTAACGATCCGCTGTTCGTGGCTTTTCAACTCGCGCGTAACGGGGTCGAGCACCATATACTCTTCTTCGATGCCCAGTGTGAAGTGGTTATAATTCAGGGAGGCCATAGGCTCAGTTTGGTGATGGGTTGATTCCGGGGGTTGTGGTCAGAAAAGCTTTTTCTTCGCGGAGCTTCTTTTTACATACTCTCCCCAGGTAAGGTTGTCGGCGCCGGCTTTGTGTGCCTGCGCTTTTTCAATGGCGAAGTTGGCGGCCGTTTCCACTACCCAGTTGAAATTCTCTTCTCCCACGCTCGTACGCTCGGCATCGGGTGCGGGATTACAGAAATCTATCGCATAGGGCACGCCATCGCGCAGCGCCAGTTCCACGGTATTGAAATCGTAACCCAGGTAGTGGTTGATGCGCAGAACGATGTCTTCCATTTCTTTCAGTTTCGCGGCGCCGGGCGCGAAATCGGCCACGTACCGCAGGTGGTGCGGGTTGCGCGGCTCGTAAGGCATGATCCGCACATATTTCCCCCCGATACAATAGCAACGGTAGTACTCCTCGAAAATGATCTCCTCCTGCAGCAGCATTACCAGCTGCCCGGTCTCGGCATGTTTTTCAAAAAAATCGTCGATGCTGTCGAGCCTGTATACGTTCTTCCAGCCACCTCCTGCAAAAGGTTTCATATAGGCAGGGAAGCCGGTATATTTAAAGATCCCTTCCCAGTCGAGCGGATAAGCCAGGTTGGCAAACGACTGGTCGGAAGTGTCGTCAGGAAGGTCGTGTGAGGGCAGGATCACCGTCTTGGGAACCGGCACCCCGATCTGGGTGGCAAGGCAGTTATTAAAGAACTTCTCATCGGCACTCCACCAGAAAGGGTTGTTGATCACGGCTGTTCCGCAAATGGCCGCATTTTTCAGGTAGGCCCGGTAAAAGGGAACATCCTGGCTGATGCGATCCACGATCACCGCATATTCGGTGGGCTCTCCCTGCATCACTTTATCAATGCGTACCGGCTCGGCCATAATACCCGGTATGTTCTTACTGTTGATCCGCTCCACGAACGCATCGGGGAAACTCCTTTCCTTGCCATGAAGAATGCCAATTTTTTTCATAGTTTATTTTTTATCGGTGAGCGTTTGGTGAAGTACAGCTGATACCAGCCAAAAGATAATCAAAAAAATTTTATCGCACCGGCAGGGCCAAAAAATATTTTCCTCGATCCCGCCCGGTGGGCTGTCCCTGATTTTGTTCTCCATAAACATGCCTGATTCCTTATTTTTGAAATAATGACAGAAAATACCGTGTCCGATGTATTGGTTGTAGAACAAAGTGTGTTGCATTCCCAATACCTGGAAAGAGAGGTGACGATCGATGCCTATCTTCCACAATCATCCACGCAGGGGCCGCTGAGCCTGCTGCTGATCAATGACGGGCAGGACCTGCCGACGCTGGGGTTCGAATCGATCCTGGAAGAGGGCTGGTCCCGCAGGGAAATAGAACCCATCATATGCGTCGGCATTCACTGCGGCCCGGAAAGGAAACGCGAGTATGGAACGGCCTATTCGCCGGATTTCAAAGGACGCGGCGATAAGGCGGGCCTGTACACGAAATTTATTTTCGATGAATTGTTACCGTATATCCGCAAGCGGTATGGCATTACTTCCTTTAAGGATAAATCGTTTGCCGGGTTTTCACTCGGTGCGCTGAGCGCATTGGATATCGTGTGGAACCATGCATCCGAATTCTCGAGGGCAGGGGTATTCAGCGGGAGCCTGTGGTGGCGCCGCAAAGGATATGAAGAGGGCTATGCGGATGAGAATGACCGGCTCATGCACCTGCAGGTGCGCAAGGGCGTATTCTGCCCCTGGCTGCGCTTTTTCATCGAGTGCGGGCTGATGGATGAAAAGGCCGACCGCAACCGGAACGGTGTGATCGACAGCATAGACGATGCGCTGGACCTGGTCGTGGAACTAAAGGCAAAAGGGTTTACCGACGATCATATCACCTATCTCGAACTCGAAGATGGCAGCCACGATGTTGCCAGTTGGGGAAAGGCGTTCCCCACTTTTTTACGTTGGGGATGGGGCCTGTAGGCACCGATCACCAATAACAAAAAGGGCAGTAGCTTTCGCTACCGCCCTTTTCTATTTTCAACCCGTTCGGATTAATTGAAGAGATACTTGATGCCGAACTGCATCTGCCAGCGGGATGTGATGCTGGTATTGTTAGTGTAAGTGTTCGTCAATGGTACCAAATTGTTGGCGTCAAGCTGTGTAAAGGAGAAGCTCGGTGTTTTACCATCGGCAGCCATTCCTTCAAAACGCAGGAAGTTGGTCATGTTCGTTGTTTTGCGGATACCCCAGTTCCTGTTCAGGAAATTGCCGGCATTGATCAGGTCGAGAGACAGGCGGATCGTATGCCTGTCCTTGCCGGTCTTCAGATAAAAGTCCTGCGTAATGTTCAGGTCCAGCTGTTTGAACCAAGGGAATACCGTTGCATTGGCTTGCGCATACTGGCCGCGACGGAAAGACAGGTAGTCGTCCTGGTTGATGAAGTTGCTCAGTTGCGTCCACATCTGTGCAGCTGTCCTCGGATCGGTACTGGCACCTGTTCCAAGTCCGCCGGATCCCGTCTTCACAAGGTTGATCTCGCTCTGGTTCCTTGGAATGTAGATCATGTCGTTGCTCGTATTGCCATCACCATTCAGGTCACCGTTATACACATAAGAGGCAACGCCTGCGGGTGCAGCTTCAAAGAAGGCACCGATAGAGGTGGCGAAATATTTACCATATTCCACGCGGTAAGTAGCGGTTGCCACTACGCGGTGGGGCTGGTAGTAAGAAGCATAGGCGAGGTTATCTCCGTTGGGATCCGCGCTAACGCCCCTGGCGCTCCACAAGGTGGAAGCCGTACTGCCGCCTTCTGCGGTGTTCTTGGCCTGGCTGTAGGTATACGCTGCGCTCAGGTCGAGGTTGCGGAAGCTTTTCTGGAAACGAACAGTAGCGGTATAAGCATAGCCCTGGTTGGAATTTTTCATCAGGATGGCATTACCGATGTTTGGATTTGCCAGTGAGGTACCTGCAAAATAGTACTTGTTGCTGGTATTATTGGTGGTAGTCAATGACGTATTGTACCTGATGCGGTTATCTGCTCCAGACAGTGCGAAACCATTGGTCTCGTTCAGGTTGATGTTGGAATAGTACACGGCATTGATATCTTTCGAATAAGATCCTTCTACCGTCATAACAAGGCCACCGGCAAATTTCTTATCCACGGCCAGGCTCGATTTGAGCACGGTGGGATATTTGAAATTATGATCTGTCAGCGCCGCGCTGTAAGCCGTATTGGCTGCACCTGCTGTGGGCCTGTATTTGTTGGGATCTGAACTGAAGGCTACGTTGCTCGTAGTGAAGGAACCGAACTGGATACCGTTATTGCTCGCCTGGTTGCTCAGCCATACGAATGGCGGAGGACCATCGAAGATACCCAGGCCACCCCTCAACTGCAGGGTCTTGTCGCCATTCAGGTCGTAATTGAAGCCCAGTCTTGGCGAGATCAGCGGAATGGTCGTAGGAGCCTGTCCTATATTATAGGTAGAACCACCCTTGAACTGGAGTGCATCAAACTGGGGGTTGTCCGTAAAGGTCTGGTTATAGATCGTAAGATCCACGCGCAGGCCGTAGGTAAGTGTAAACCTCTTGGAAGCCCTCCATTTGTCCTGTGCAAAAAAGCCCAGCTCGGTAGAACCGGCGAAGGCAAACGGGAATGCACCGCCCGGCAATGCTGAGTACTGCAGGTAGTAGGTCTTTGCATTGGCCAGACCGTTGTTCACGCTGTTGTAGAAATCGGTAAGGCTGTTGAACTGGTAGCTGCCCTGGTAGCCCGGCGCAAAGGCGTTCTGGTATTTCCTGTAATAGTTCTGCGTACCCAGCGTGATCTCATGTGATCCCTTATATAAAGTAAGGATATCGGAGAACTGGTAAACGTCCGTATTCAGGATATTGTTGTAAGTGAACGGCTCGTAACCGAACGTAGTATAGATATTATTGTTGTTCAGGATATCCACGAGCGGGAATGTGGCGGAATTGGAATGCGGCGCGCGGAAGTCCCGGAGCGCAGTATATCCAACCTGCAGTTTGTTGGATGCTGAATTGCTGAAACGTGTATTCAATTCTGCAATAACGATATTGAAGTTATTGTTGATCACGTAGCCGCTTCCGAAGAAAGGCAGTGACAGCGAACCCGGCTGGCCTCCCGTGACCTGGCCCGTTCCTGAACGGCTGGTACTGGCAGGTTGATCGGCAGATGATTTCAGGTAGTTGTATTTCAGCGTCAATGTACTCCTGGAGTTGATGTTCCAGTCGATCTTGGCAGTGATCTTGTCGCTGTTCGTAAGGAAGGAATATCCCTGGAAAGCACCCGGGTCGTAGTTGAACTTCGATTTCAGGAAAGCAGACAGCTGTGCCAGCGTATCTGCATTAGCCAGTGATACGTTACCGCCGGGGCTGTGTGATGCATCGGAAGGAACGATACTGGTGGCAGGCGCTGTTTGTCTTACCTGTTCGCCGCTGATAAAGAAGAACACTTTATTTTTTACGATCGGTCCGCCAATAGTGAAACCACGCAGGTTAAAGCTGAATGGCGATTTTACCACTTCCGTATTCTCTACATCGTATCCCTGGGTATTGGGTCCTTTGAGGTACGTGTACACGGAAGCTTTCAGCTGGTTGGTACCGCTGCGGGTAACAGAGTTGATTCCCGCGCCGGAGAAGCCACCCTGTCTTACGTCATACGGTGAAACGTTCACCTGGATCTGTTCGATGGCATCGATGCTGATGGGCTGCGAATTCGTTTGACCACCCAGTGTGGCAGCCAGTCCGAACGAGTTGTTGAAGTTGGCGCCATCGACCGTTACGTTATCGTACTGGTCGCTGCGTCCGCCGAAGCTCAGGCCTTTGGAAGTAGGCTCCAGCCTCGTGAAATCCTGCAGGGAGCGGTTGATCGTAGGCAGTCTTTCGATCTGCGCACGGCTCACAATCTCCTGGCTGCCGGTGTGGTTGTTGTTGAAGATCTTGTCTTGCCGAACCGATGTTACCAGCACATCATCGAGTTTGCGGCTTTCCTGGATCATTGCGAAATCGGCCTTGAATTCCTGGCCGAGCAGCAGGAAGATGTTCTCCTGTTTTTCTTCACGGAATCCTACATAAGAAACCGTAATAACATAAGGCCCGCCCACTTTAATGTTGGGGAGGTTGTAACGTCCGTCTTTACGTGATGTGGTGGTGTACTTTGTTCCCGTGGGCAGGTGTATCACTGTGATCACTGCGCCCGCCAGCGGGTTGTTTTGGTTCGTAACAGTTCCCTGGATCTCCGAAGTGGTTTCCTGGGCCATTAGAGCCGTTGTCATACAGACACTTATGATAAGTGCCATCGCGTACCGTAGTCGTTTTAACATAGTTATTAATTTGGTGCAAAAATGTAGAAAAGGCAAGGAATTGTTAAAGAACGAAGATTATGAATTTATTACTGATTGACAATAAAAAAGGCCCTGTCGTGGCAGGGCCTTTACATTATGTGGATATCTCGTGAGTTTAGAACGTGTACCTGAGACCGATCTGGGCACCCCAGGTGCTGTTCACTGACTGGTCATCAATATACGTACTGTTCATAAGTGCGTTATTAAATGTGCGCAAATTGAAGGTCGGTTGTCCATTTACAATAGATTTGAAAATAAGAGGGGTCGAGGATACAAAGAATTTCTGAACACCCCAGTATTTGCTCAGAAGATTTGGCAGGTCAATGATGTCTATGCTCAGCTGCAGCGAATGCCTGCGTCCGCCGATATTAGTGAACAGGTCCTGCAGGATCCTCATATCCGCTCTCAGGTAGAAAGGCTGCACTACGCCATTCCTTTCTGCATAACGGCCCTGGTGGCTGCTCAGGTACTTGTCCTGCGCGATATACTGGAAGAAGGCATCTGACTGCTGCTGTGCGGTGAAGGCAGGTGTGGTGCCGCTGGCGGCGAGGGCCACAAACGTGATCTCGGAAGGATTTTTAGGAATGTACATCAGGTCCTGTGAATTGCCATCTCCGTTCACGTCGCCGCTGTATGTGTAACTGAAAGTGCCCTGTGCCTGTCCCTGGAGGAACATGGAAACGGTCGTTGCCAGGTGTTTCGCATACTCGATCCTGTAAGACAGGTTGGCCACCAGGCGGTGTGGTACGGCATATTGCGAATAAGCCAGCTGCAGGTCGTTCTGTGTGAGCGTGGTGGCATTGGCGTTCCATACAGAACTGGCAGTAGAGCCCGGATTGGCCGTTACGTCAGCTGCGAACGTATAGGTATAAGCCAGTGATCCGTAGAAGCCCTTGGTAGGGGCCTTGGAAATCTGTGCCGTATAAGAGAACGAAAGTCCCTGGTTTGTATTTTCGAGAACGATGGCGGTGCCGATCGCGCTGTTGATCTTGTTGGAAGCAGACCCGTAGTAAGGCCTGTTATCGGCGCCGCTGAGCGTCAGGCCGGGGTTGGATTGGTTGGCATTTCTCATCCATACGGCATTGATGTCCTTGGTGAACATCGCTTCCATGCCCCAGGTAAAGCCACTGTTGCCAATGCGCTTATCGAACCCGAGGTTCATACGGAACACCTGGGGGAACTTGAAGTTCGGGTTGATGAATACCAGTCCCGGACCAGCGGGCAATGGACCACCTGCCGTATTCGGGAAGTCGGCCGGATGTGCGGCGATCTGCGCGTCAGGATTGGGATTGAACTTGTATCCCTGGAGCTGTGCAGGATTCGTGATCGATGCCGTTGCCTGGTACATGAACGAGTTGGAAGGCATGTTGGTCAGGAACACGTAAGGGATACGGCCGGTGAACAGGCCCATACCGCCGCGGATCGTCAGGCTTTTATCGCCATTCACATCCCAGCGGAAACCAGCCCTTGGCGAGAAATAAGGCGTTGGCGTTGGCCACAGGCCTGTATTGTAATGCGTGGGATTGCCGTTCTTGTCGGGGAAAGTAAGTGCCTGGATGGTTGGGTTGGTTAGCGGGCTGCCGATATAAGAAGGCATTTCCACGCGCAGACCATAATTCAATTTTACGCGGTCGTTCACGGTGAACTCATCCTGCAGGTAAGCGCCGAGCTGTCCTACTTTCAGGTTGGCAGAATAAACGGCGGGTTGGCCGGCAAGCAGCGAATAAGTATAGGCATAGTATACAGGCGCCTGGTTGGTCACGAAATCATTGAGCGTATTGAACACGTAGTAGCTCTGTGCGCCCGCCATGAACATATTTCCGTAGCGCTGGTATTCATAAGAGATGCCGCCTGTAATTGAATGCTTGCCTACATAATAAGACAGGTTATCCGTAATGGTGAATATCTCGTTGATGATGTCGTTGTTCTTGGTAAAAGGATCGGTACCGATGCTCAGGTAATTCTGCGCATTGTTATTCAGGATATCCACGGTAGGGAACACTACGCCTCCGGGTACATACCTGGTGCTCTGCGAACGGGTATAGGTAGTGATGAACTGGTTAGACAGGCGGCTGGTGAAGGAAGAATTCAGTTCCAGGGAACCCGTTTTTACAGAGTAATTGGTTCCGTAGTTGGAATTGAAGAAAGACATGGAGGCAGGTCCGAAACGGCTGTTCGGCATACGGCTGAAACCGTTTGGCACCAGCGGGTTCACGCCTTTAGGCAAACCCGTTCCGTCGATACTGCTCGCATTTTCCTGTATCTGGTCCTTGTTTTCCAGGTCGCTGTATTTTACTGTCAGCTTTGTCTTCGTGCTGATGTTCCAGTCGAGCTTGATCAGGAACTTGTTGTCCTTCTGCACGAAGTTGGGGAAGTTGTCAAAAGAGCCTGCATCGTAGTTGAATGCGGACTTGGCATAGTTATACAGCTTGGACAGCGAATCGATCGAAGTAGAGGAAACGTTGCTTCCAGAGAGACCGGCCTGTGCAGGGCGGAACTGGATGCCGGGTGCTGTTTTTTCTTCGGATTCGTAGTTTACGAAGAAGAACAATTTGTTCTTGATGATCGGGCCGCCAAGGCTGGCGCCCCAGGTTTTATTACTGGTAGACTGGAACGCAGGCAGGGTGAAATCCTTGACGTGCGTACCATTGAAGCTCTGGTCACGATAAAAGCCGTAGATGGTTCCCTTCAGGGTATTGTCGCCGCTTTTTGTGATGGCGGAAATGCCGGCACCGGTAAAATTGGACTGTCTTACATCGTACGGAGAAATATTTACGGATATCTCCTGTATGGCATCGATTGAAATAGGCATTACACCGCCGCCTGGCAACGGATCGCTGGAAAGACCAAACCCGTTATTCAGGTTGGCACCGTCGATCTGGGTATTATTATAGCGTCCATCCCGGCCACCAAAACTGGTACCATTGGCCTGAGGAGTGATCCTTGTGAAGTCTGTAATGCTTCGGGTGATACTGGGCAATGTCATGATCTGGCGGTTGCTGATATTGGTGGAAACACCGATCTTGTCCACGGCCGCATGCCTGCGCGCATTGATCGCAGAAACGGTTACGTCAGATAATTTCGTGCCCTGATCATCCAGCACCACGTTGATGCTGTACGCATCGCCCAGGAGCAGGGTGATATTATCAAGGGTCTGGGCCGGAACGCCTACATAGGATATCGTTACCTGGTAAGGGCCACCCGGGCGAAGACCCGGCAGGGTAAATACACCGCCCCTTTTGGAGACGCCCACGTATTTTGATCCGGACGGGAGGTGAACCGCAGTAACGGAAGCACCCTCAAGCTGCGTTCCGTTCTTTAATTTTACGGTACCTGTGATGCTGCTGGTGGTAACCTGGGCCAGGAGAAAACCCGGCAGAAATGCGGCTATTAAAAGCGGCAGGATCTTTTTGATAAGCATAGACGTTTTAGTTTTTCGAACTGCAAATAAAGTGAATAAACAGTTTGAAACGATAAGATAATATTAACATTCCGTAAATTCATCGGTTTCCCGCTGAAAAGCCCCAGGTCGCTGGTTATGAACGTATTCCCGCGGTATCCAACTATATCCGGGCATTTTTTACGAAAAGCGAAATCTTGGGGACGCCTGCCAGCCTTTCGGCCGCGGAGCGCGTATTTTTACAGGCAAATGGAACATATCCTATTATCTGGCATCAAAGAAGGCATCGAAGACATACGGGCAGGCAAAATGGTCATCGTGGTAGACGACGAAGACCGCGAAAATGAAGGCGACTTCATTATTGCCGCACGGTTTGTGACCCCGGAAGTGATCAATTTTATGAGCAGGGAAGGGCGCGGACTCATTTGTGCGGCCCTTACGGAAGACCGTTGCCGCGAGCTGGACCTTCAACCGATGGTGTCATCCAATACATCTTTACACGAAACCATGTTCACCGTGTCGGTAGACCTGATCGGACAGGGTACCAGCACGGGGATCTCTGCGCACGACAGGGCGAAGACGGTGCAGGCATTGATCCGGCCCGAAACGCGCCCCGAAGACCTGGGCCGCCCGGGGCATATTTTTCCGCTGCGGGCAAAAGACGGCGGTGTGCTCAGGCGGGCAGGCCATACGGAAGCAACCATCGACCTGGCGCGGCTGGCAGGGCTGGAGCCCGCGGGCGTTCTGGTAGAGATCATGAATGAAGATGGCAGTATGGCCAGGCTTCCTCAACTGAAAGCGATTGCCGACAGATCGGGCATCCGGATCATATCCATCAAGGACCTGATCGAGTACCGGCTCCGCACCGATTCATTAATAGAAGAAGTGACACGGGTAGACATGCCCACGCGGTACGGCCACTTCAAGCTGGCCGCTTTCCGGGAGAAGATATCGGGGGGAGAGCACCTGGCACTGATCAAAGGAGAGTGGGAGGAAGGGGAGCCTGTTTTAACGCGCGTACACAGCAGCTGCTTTACGGGCGATATACTGGGCAGTTTCCGTTGCGACTGCGGCGAGCAGTTGCACAAGGCGATGCAGATGGTACAGGCCGCAGGCAAGGGAGTCATATTATATATGAACCAGGAGGGAAGGGGTATTGGCCTGATGAATAAACTGAAAGCGTACAAACTGCAGGAAGAGGGCATGGATACGGTGGAAGCCAACCTGCACCTGGGGTTTGGCATGGATGAGCGTGATTATGGTGTGGGAGCGCAGATACTGCGTTCGCTGCATGTAACCCGGCTGCGGCTGTTGAGCAATAACCCGCGCAAGCGCGCCGCATTGCACGGGTACGGGCTCGAAATAGTGGAGGTGCTGCCGATAGAGATCGCGCCCAACCCTTTCAACGAACGTTATCTCCGCACGAAACGCGATAAACTGGGTCACGAAATATTGCAGGATCCGGATACTGGCAAAGACTAACTGCCAATAAGTTCGGTCAGCCACGCGTAATCCATTCATCTTCCTTATTTTTAATCCGTCTGAATCTCTTCCCGAGACATTCCTTTCAGACCATAGCGTATGGCTAAGAAGCAGGACACAACCCACACAAAAATGCGGGGTGAGAGCGCCGGCGGCTCCTTCCGGAAACAGGACCTGGTTCCTTTTCTTTTTGTGGCGGCTTATTTTTTTGTTGAATGGATACCCACACTCGGTGCTTATGATGTGATGGGGTCGCAATGGCTGTTCCTGCTGATCGTGGATATGGCAGCCGTTTTTTTTATCGTATGGGAAAGAAAAAATACCTATTCTACTGATGTCGCACCATTCAGCAGGAGCCTGCTGTCTCTCTGGTTCGGCGCCTGGTTCCTCTTTGCGGCATTGACCGTTCTTACCGCTATCAATCCAACCGAAACAATAGTCTGCATGGCACGGCTCGTTGCCACGGTGGGCGCTTTCGTGGTAACCGGCGTATTGTTGCGCAGGCGGTTGCATCTCTTTAAATACCTCGCGCAATTGCTGGCTTTCGCGTTGCTGGTACAGGCCATCCAGAACCTCTCCATATTTTTTAATCCCGGCGAAGAAAAAGGACTGGACCAGATCATTCTCAGCCTGCAGGGCAATGCCGGCAACAAGAATATCCTGGCTGCCAGTTTCGCGGTTAAGATCCCGTTTGCTTTCTTCTGTATTTACCAGTTCAAGTCAGTCCTCCGCATCCTCAACATGATAATATTGGTGCTGGGTACGGCAACCCTCTTTATCATCAATGCACGTTCTTCGTTCATTGGCCTGGGCTTCGAAATGGCCGTTTACCTGGCATTCTGTTTTTTCTATCACAGGCGCCGCGGCGAATGGCTGCAGGCCGCCTACCCTGCGAGCTATGTGGTGGTGCCCGTGATAGTAGCCTTTTTTATTGCACAGGTGGTGTTGAGCAATGCGGTTGAGCTGCAGCAGGGTAGCCCGGGCGCATATGGAAATATCACAGAACGTATCAGTACGATCTCGCTCAGTGGTTCCAGCGGGCGAACTGATCTTTGGAAAAATTCGCTGGACTATATGCGGCATCATCCACTGAAAGGATGCGGGTATGGTAACTGGAAGATTGCCGTGATACATTATGAAACCGATGGTCTGCTCACCAGCAAGCACGTTCACAATGATTTTATGGAGATGGCAGACGAAACAGGATTGCCGGGCGCATTGTTGTACCTGGGCCTGTATATATGTGCATTCATCAGCACGGTGAAGGTGTTCCGGTCTGGAAAAAGCGACGACACGGTAAGGGTGATTTCCGCTTTTTCCCTGGTAGCGCTTGCGGGATACTTTGCCGATGCCTCGTTCAACTTCCCGATGGAGCGCCCGGTAATGCAGCTGTTCTTTGCATTCATACTGGCAACAAATGCCTGTTGCCTGCTGACCATTCAATCAACGGCGGCAGCGCCTGTTCAAAAACTCGTTCGGGTGAAGGCGATCTTCCTGTTTGTTTCGTTTGCGTTACTGATCCCTGCGTTTTTAGTTGCGTGGAGCACTTACCGTTCCATGGTGGCGCAGGAACTGATCAGTCACGATACGAATCCAGACAAGCCCATCTACACTTCGGCGCAGGTCGATAATATGTTACCCTCCA
>Ga0206919_1066_pt1 | contig 24332 bp, 23 predicted proteins | sample Alteio_BWOrgHeat_67_FD_152962 | JGI IMG/M metagenome (GOLD analysis project Ga0206919, IMG submission 152962) | Enriched cells from forest soil in Barre Woods Harvard Forest LTER site, Petersham, Massachusetts, United States -... | ecosystem: Environmental > Terrestrial > Soil > Temperate forest >... | reverse complement strand
TAAAGGCATTGGCGGCGACTACGTCGGCGGCCACGGCGCTACCGGCGTTGAATCCGTACCAACCGACCCAGAGCAATCCAGTACCAATCATGGTGAGCACAAGGCTATGAGGGGGCATGGGTTCCTTGCCAAATCCGATGCGTTTACCAAGGATCAAGCAGAGGGTAAGGGCGGAATAACCTGAGGACATATGCACCACGGTACCACCTGCGAAGTCGCAGTCGGTGATCTTAGCTGCAGCATTCCACACACCATTGCACAATCCTGAAGCACCCCACACCATGTGAGCCAGAGGGAAATAGCAGATGAACATCCAGCAACCGATGAAAACCATCAGCGTCGAGAACTTCATACGCTCAGCGATTGAACCAATGATCAAGGCGGGAGTGATAATTGCGAAGGTCAACTGGAAGATACAATAGACATTTTGGGAAACCCAATACGAATAATTACCATTCGGCAGTGAATTGACTCCATTCATGAAGAAGAACTCTTTGCCACCTAGATATGGAGCGATCCAACTCGCTGGCACATTGGGCGTCACAGTGGTATCACCATTGAAACTCGCCCCGAAGACTAGGCTATAGCCCCAACCCCACCAAAGTAAGGTAACCAGCCCTGTGATCCCCATACACTGAGCGAGCACTGAGAGGACGTTCTTCTTGCGAACCAAACCACCGTAAAACAGTGCCAGTCCGGGAAGGGTCATCATCAACACAAAGGCAGATGACGTAAGCATCCAGGCATTGTGACCAGGACCAGGTCCGGCCAATTTCGTGTTAATCTTGGGATCGGTGTCGTTGTGACGAGTACCGTTCATGATATAGGCTTCTATATCATCCACCCGTTGTTCCAAGGTAGGATCTTTGGGAGCGGGTGGTGTTGCTGGGGCTGCTGCAGCTGGAGCCGCCGCAGGCGCGGCCGCCGGGGCCGCAGTATCCGAATAGCCGACGACGGACATTCCGGCAGCTAACGCTGTGGTTAAAAACAAATATCTCAAAAATTTCATTTTATTTTATTCTTAGTTTTCGCCCGTCTCGTATGTGGAGACGGACATTTTTTGTTTATTTTCAGGAAATAAATTAAGATTACACTCTCAATTCATCCCCCGAGTTATAGGGAGACTTCTCATGAATCCACCCCCGGCGGATCCATCCCACATGTTAACCGCCAGCCCTGAAGGGGCTGCTGGTAAACGTGATTCTCTAAATCATAAAACTGCATGCGGAGGGTAGAAGCACCCATCATGCCAAGATGACTAATAAAATTCAACCTCCAGTAAACAGCCCCGGGGTCATGTTATCTGAGCCCAGGCAAACCTTCCAGTACACGATATGGGTGGCATTGAACTGTTTTTGCTCGGCTTTTACCTTGCTATGAGTAAATCTCGTTGCTTCGTATGACAGAGCTCTCCCTTGGCGGCCGATTCCTAATTATCGGAGTTCCCGGTGTCGAACTCGATTCCGAGACACGTGAGGTGATTCAGGAGATCCAACCTGCGGGATTTATTCTGTTCGGACGAAACATCAAATCCTCCCAGCAGCTACGAAACCTGACGGATGACCTCAGATTCAGCGTCCAACATGAACCAATTATTACTATTGATCAGGAGGGGGGCCGAGTTTCGCGATTAAAGGAGATTGGGAATGAACCCCCGAGTGCCAGGCAACTGCGAGAAAAAAGGGATCCATCGCTCATTGAATGGCATGGACGGCTAACAGGTCAACTACTCCGACTCTTTGGTTTCAATTTGGATCTTTGTCCGGTGCTCGATGTCTCCTTTGATGACGAGGCGGATAATTCCCTGAAAAACAGAACCTATGGACGCACCGCGGAAGATGTCATCCGATTTGCCGGGGCCTTTAATCGAGGGTTGCGCTCGGAGGGAGTACTCTCGTGCGGCAAGCACTTCCCGGGATATTCCGCTGCTACGGTAGATCCTCACCATGATCTGCCAACGATCAATCGGACCCTAGTTGAACTATCTTCCTGCGAGTGGCAGCCTTACCGGGCGATTCAATCCGAGCTAGATTCAATCATGGTTGGTCACATACGAAATATCCATCTTGATCCAACGGGGACGGCGTCCTCACTCTCCCGTCCCATGATTCAGGGAGTTCTCAGAGAACAATGGCGATATCAGGGATGCGTTATTACGGACGATATGGATATGGGTGCCATTCTGAACGAGTATGGTTTCGATGACAGCATGCGAATGGCGATCGAGGCAGGGAACGATCTCATCCTACTCTGTCACCGTGTTCCTATGGCCAAACGAGCAGCTGAAGTCTTGTCGCAGTTGCCCGAAAACACGACATTAGCAGCCATCAATAGAATTGCAGCCCTACGGACCCGACTTGCCGCTCCATCCCACTTCTCCCTCAAACGTCACTCCGAGATCGACACCGAGGTGTACAAGCTTCGCGAATCAACCCTTGGGATTGAGGCGGCGAAAACCAGATCCACTGACATCGGCAAACGATCCCCGGTGGAAACCTACTGAGCGGAGGCCGGAGGTCGGAAGGCAGAAGCCGAAGGACTGAAATGAGAAGTAGGACGAAAAATTGAAGAAAGAGAATCGATGAATGGTAAGCCGATTAAAAGCTTTCGGGAGTTGTCGGTCTATCAAAAGGCCTGTGAGTTGGATTTATTAATTTTTCGGGAAACAAAGTCTTGGCCGAAGGAAGAAAGGTATTCCTTGATTGATCAGGTCAGGAGGTCTTCTCGGTCAATTGGTGCAAATTTAGCGGAGGCTTGGGCAAAACGTCGCTATCCCGCACATTTTCTTAGTAAACTCTCTGATGCTGACGGGGAGCTTCAAGAAACAATGCATTGGTTGGAACGAGCTTCGGAGTACGGATATTTGAGTTCAGAGCAGTGCATTGAAATGATTGAAATCTGCAAATTAATCGGCGCGATGCTGGGGAAAATGTTACAAATGCCTGACAGCTTTTCATAAATCCGTAACTCTCTCCGCACTCGGTACTTCCCCTCTCCGTCAGTCTTCAGCCTTCCGTCATCCGTCATCCGTTTCAAAGTTTTCCCAGAATAGCGTTGAACGTTGTACTGGGACGCATGGCGGAGGAAGCAAGGGAATCGACTGGCTGGTAATAGCCGCCGATGTCGATGGGGTTGCCTTGGATACCTAGCAGTTCTCCGACGATTCTCTTTTCGCTGGCAGCGAGCTCTTCCGCGATTGGGGTAAAGAGCTTCTTGAAATCGGCATCCTTATCCTGTGCGGCCAGGGCCTGGGCCCAGTAGAGCGCGAGGTAAACATGGCTGCCACGGTTGTCGATCCCTCCAACCTTACGTGATGGAGACTTGTTGTTTTCTAAAAATTTTCCAGTCGCGACATCAAGAGTGTCAGCCAAGATTTTGGCTTTCGGATTTCTGAACGTTTCGCTCAGGTGTTCGAAGGAGACCGCAAGGGCCAGGAATTCGCCTAAGGAATCCCATCGGAGATAGTTTTCCTTAAGAAACTGTTCTACGTGTTTCGGCGCCGATCCGCCAGCTCCGGTTTCGAAGAGACCACCCCCGTTCATTAATGGAACAATCGAGAGCATTTTGGCACTAGTGCCCAATTCCAGAATTGGGAATAAGTCGGTCAGATAATCGCGCAGAACGTTACCAGTGACAGAAATGGTGTCTTGCCCTGCCTTAATCCGTTCCAGGCTGAGCTGAGTGGCAATCGCCGGAGCCAGGATTCGGAGATCAAGGCCCTGCGTGTTATGGTCCTTGAGATAGACCAGAACTTTTTTAATAAGTTCAGCGTCATGGGCCCGTTTTTCATCGAGCCAAAATATTGCGGGAATACCGGTAGCACGGGCACGATTAACGGCCAATTTGACCCAGTCACGGATCGGCGCATCCTTAGTTTGGCAGCCGCGCCAGATGTCACCTTCTTCAACCCGATGCTCGATCAATACCTTACCAGCAATATCCACAACCCGAATAGTACCATCGGCAGGAACCTGGAAGGTCTTATTGTGGGAACCATATTCTTCAGCCGCTTGGGCCATCAATCCAACATTGGGCACGCTGCCCATGGTGCGAGGATCAAGAGCACCATGCTTTTTACAAAAAGCGATCGTGGTCTGATACACACCTGCGTAACTACTGTCCGGAATCACGGCCAGGGTATCCTGAGCCTTCCCCAGAGCATTCCACATCTGCCCAGAGGTGCGAATCATGGCTGGCATGGAGGCATCGACAATCACGTCACTTGGCACATGTAAATTGGTGATCCCTTTGTCGGAGTTTACCATGGCGACGGCTGGACCGTTATCAAAGGCGACCTGGATATCAAATTCGATTGCTGCTCTCTTATCGGTGGGGAGTTTTTGGATCTTGAGAATGAGATCGCCTAAACCGTTGTTAAAATCGACTCCGAGTTCGGTTAGGACACTGTGATGTTTGGCAACGAGTTCCTTAAAAAATACCCTTACCGCGTGACCAAAAATGATGGGGTCGGAAACTTTCATCATGGTGCATTTGAGGTGAAGAGAGAACAGAACACCCTCCTTTTTGGCCTCTGCAATTTGATGTTCGAAGAATTTGACGAGGGCCTTCTTGTTGAGAACCGTGGCGTCAAAAATTTCACCCTCCTTGAGATCGGTTTTTTCCTTGAGAACCTTGACAGATCCATCCACCCCAATGAATTCCACCTTCACATTAGTGGCCTTGGATACCACGACAGACTTTTCATTGGAGAAAAAATCGTGCTCCCTCATCGTTCCGACACGTGTTTTGGACGCGGCGGACCAGACACCCATGGAATGCGGATTTTTCCGAGCATACTCCTTGACAGCCTTGGGAGCGCGACGATCCGAGTTGCCTTCGCGCAGGACTGGGTTAACCGCACTACCCTTAATCTTATCATAGGAGGCTTTAATCTTCTTTTCAGCCTCAGTTTTTGGAACTTCTGGGTAATCGGGAAGTTTATATTCCTTCTTTTGCAACTCGATGATAGCAGCCTTGAGTTGAGGAACCGAGGCGCTGATATTAGGGAGTTTGATAATATTCGCTTCGGGCAGCATAGTCAGCGCGCCGAGTTCTGCCAGATCATCGGGAAGCCGCTGGGATTCTGTCAGAAATTCAGGAAATTGAGACAAGATACGACTGGCAAGTGAGATGTCACGAGTTTCCACGATGATTCCCGAATGTTTGGTAAACGCCTTTACGATCGGTAGAAAAGAGTACGTGGCCAACGCTGGTGCTTCGTCGGTCTTGGTATAGATGATTGTCGGAATCTTGGACATAGCATGCAGTTATCCACAGATTACAGGGATTTTCATAGATATTTTTTGCATAAGACTATACTTCATCGAGTGAGGACTTCTAAAACAATACGAATAACAATTGACATTTAGCCTTTGAGATTTGAGTTTTCCACATGCATCTGACCCTTGGACACTCGCCTGATCCCGATGACGCGTTCATGTTTTACGCGTTGGCTGCCAACAAAATTGATACTCGAGGCTACACCTTTGAGCATATCCTTCAGGATATTGAGGTACTGAATCAACGGGCAGGTCGCCTCGAACTGGATATCACCGCGTTTTCCATTCATGCCTATGCCTATCTCACCGACAAATATGCCCTTCTTCCCTGCGGAGCCAGCATGGGTGACAATTACGGACCCCGTCTCGTGGCAAAAAAAGCATACGATCGGAAGGATCTGACCAAATTGAGGATTGCCGTTCCCGGTCTTCGGACGAGCGCCTTTTTGGCTCTGATGCTCTATCTCAATAAAGGCGAAAAGGAACTGAACCTTGTCGTCACTCCATTTGATCAAATCTTTTCTGCTCTGCACGCAGGTAAGGCTGACGTCGGACTGCTCATTCACGAAGGTCAATTGACCTATCAGCAGGAAGGACTACTCCTTCTGGAAGATCTTGGTCAATGGTGGTTCGGCGAAACCAACGGCCTTCCCCTACCCTTGGGAGGGAATGGAATCCGTCGCGACCTCGGGATTGAGAAACATCGGGAACTCAACGCGCTGCTCAAAGAGAGTATCCAGTATGGATTAGCCCATCGTCAAGAGGCCGTGGCACATTCGCTACCGTATGGACGGGGCTTGGATACAAAACTGGCTGATGAATTTATTGGAATGTACGTGAACGACATCACCGTGGACTATGGAGAACGAGGCAGAGCCGGAATCAGAGAGTTCCTCACCCGGGCATCGAATGCTGGATTTATCCCGGCAGATATCCGGATCGAATTCGTTAAGTGAACTCCTGTCTCGACCTGTACCTTAACTCCCGATTAACCTCCTCCGCACTATGTTTTCCCACGTTGTTATCTTTTGGACCAAACCAGAGATCTCAGATGCCTCCGACCAATTAATCGTTGGAGTTGAAAAATATCTTCGCCCCATTCCTGGAGTGGTGGCTCTTCATGCTGGAAAGATGATTCCAAGTCATCGTCCTGTCGTCGATCAAAGCTATCAAGTGGCATTGAATGTTATTTTCACCGATAAGAAAGCTCAGGACGACTATCAGAATCATCCACTCCATTTGGAGTTCGTTCAGAAACTCAGCCCAGTCTGGCAGAAAGTTCTCGTTTACGATTTTCACTAGTAAGTCGCGTCGCGACTCAGGCCAAGGTTTCCAAATCCAGCCAGCGCTTGTCTCCTGCTCCCCTCATGATACAGTAAACACTTATGGCGCTTCTTTTTGAATGGGATGATCGTAAATCCAAGGGAAACATCAAAAAGCACGGAGTTTCATTTGAGGAAGCTTCCACAGTTTTCGGAGATCCACTTGCCAGGACTTTTGATGATCCTTACCACTCAGAAGAGGAACACCGGGAATTAACCATCGGCTTATCGCTGCGACGACGGTTATTACTTGTGGTTCATACTGAAAGATCCGAATATCTGAGAATTATTTCAGCTCGCCCAGCCACCCCAAAAGAAAGAAAATCCTATGAAACAACCTAAAAAAACACTCTCCTCACCAGAAATGTTACCCGATTATGATCTATCGGGTGGCATTAGAGGTAAATATTTCAATAAGTACACATCGGGAACCAACCTCGTAAAATTGGATGCCGATGTTGCAGAAGCTTTTCCGAGTTCAGAATGTGTGAATATGTCGCTTCGTGCACTAGTCCAGATTTATAAAGGAAGCAAGATCAAGGTATAACGAATCAGGTTACAACCTCCAGTAGATGTTTGTCGTGATATTCAGTATCCAGCTAATCGCAAGACACCTGAACTTGTAATAGGCCCAAGCATACCTCACCTCGCAAAGGAAGATTTTCAAAGCTGTCCTCGGTTATATATAAATATGAAGTTCCAAGTAATAGACTTTACCAAGCGTGTCAGTCCTCAGTGGATTAAACGCTTGAGTCGGGTGGCTCAACCTGACTCCCGTGTAACACAGGTCGTTGAGAAAATTCTGCACGAGGTTCAGGTGGGTGGCGATGATGCTCTCATTCGACTGACGGAAAAGTTTGATAAGTTTAAGCTGACTAGGAAAACCGTTCACTTGACTAGAAAGGCTTCGACTCCCTCCCCCGAGGCACATAAGGCCCTGAAGTATGCTCTCAAGAACATTCGTCAATTCTCCCTTGGAGGCATTCCCAAAGACCGTTCAATAATAAATATGGAAGGGGCCTGCGTTTCCGAGCGATTCCAACCATTTAAGCGAGTGGGAGTCTATGTTCCAGGAGGAACGGCCCCCCTCATCTCAACCGTTCTGATGACGGTGGGAATTGCCCAGGCCGCCGGTGTGGAAGAGATTGTTGTGACGACGCCTCCCCCGATAAATCCAGATTTACATGCTGCATTGGAACTGGCTGGTGCGACAGAGATTTATCAAATCGGCGGGGCGCAAGCCATAGCTGCACTCGCCTATGGCACACGTTCAATATCCCGAGTACAAAAGATTTTCGGACCTGGCAACGCCTATGTCGTCGAGGCTAAACGCCAGGTTTTTGGCACCGTCAGCATCGATCTATTGCCAGGGCCGAGCGAGATTGCCATTGTTGCCGATTCAACTGCGCAACCGGACTACATTGCTGCGGATCTGCTGGCGCAGGCAGAGCACGGAACAGGGAGCCAAATCCTGTTTATTACAGATAGTCGAAAGCTGATGACTGAGGTGACCAAGAAGATTCACTCTCAACTCAACAATTTGAGCCGACGAAAACTCCTCTGCGACGTCCTCCTAAACCGGGCAAGTTTTATCCTGACGAAATCAATCCAACAGGCGATCGACCTCGTGGAGGACTTTGCTCCCGAGCATCTGGCCATCTTCACCAAAAATGCCCGGAAGATTGCTGGAGAGATTCTCAATGCCGGAGCGGTCTTTGTGGGAGTCCACTCTCCTGTGGCAGCGGGCGATTATCTGGCTGGTCCCAGCCATACCTTACCGACTGGTGGCGCGGGCAAGTCATTTGCCGGATTGACCATTGATCAATTTTTCAAACGGGTCAGTGTCGTTGAATACGATATTGCTTCGATTACTAAAGCTGCACCGATCATTGCCCAGCTAGCAGAAATGGAAATGCTGGACGCCCACGCCGCCTCGGCCCGGGTAAGAGGGAATTTTTAACTGCGGATCGTTCGAGTGGAGGGCGAATCTCCGTATGTGCCCTAATTTGGATCCCGGTTTCTTGGGTGGAAGAGGAAAGACCCCCTAGGCCCCGATATTAGGGCGCATACGGAGATTCGCCCTCCACTTAGAAATTTAAAATTCTTTCACTGTAGATTGATTTCCTGAGTTTTTATGGGAGAGTCATCATCTCGCATGAAACCTCGCGTTGCCAAAATTGTCCGAAAGACCAAGGAGACCGACATACTACTTTCGCTGAAAGTTGATGGTTCGGGATCTGCAAACATTAGAACTGGCATACCTTTTTTCGATCACATGCTGACCTTGCTGGCGAAACATGCATTGTTGGATCTGGATTTAAAGGTAAAGGGAGACCTCGAAGTTGATTTTCATCACACAGTTGAGGATGTTGGCATTGCTCTGGGGCAGGCTTTGGCTCAGGCCTTGGGAACTAAGGCGGGGGTTCGACGGTATGGTTTCTGGTTGCTGCCCATGGATGAAACGCTGGTTCGCGTCGCACTAGACTTCAGTGGACGTCCGCTCCTGGTATTAACAGTGCCACCAGAAATCAAGAATCAGATGATTCGTCTCAAGGCAGGAGACTTTCCCGCACAATTAGTTGAGGAGTTTCTCCGGGGGATTGTCCAACAGGCTGGACTCACCCTGCACGTGGAGGTCCTGACGACGAGCGAGACACACCACATGATCGAGGCCATTTTCAAGGGCTTGGCCAAGGCACTCGATATGGCCATGCAGCGTGACCCTCGAGTGAAAGGAATTCCTAGTACCAAAGGGAGGATTTAAGGGGATGGGCTAGATGATAAGGGCAATGGACTGAAGGGTTGAAAGAAGAATTGTAAGTTCGCGGTGATAAAATGAGGAATCTAATAGTAATACCAGTTATGAAAAATCTGGCGAAGCTACTGCTGGACTGGATTTCTACTTAGATTGGTTCCATGCATTGGCTTAGTTAAAATTATGATAGGGATCATCGATTATGGGATCGGGAATCTGCGGAGCGTTTACCGAGCTGTGGAAAAGGCTGGGGGTAAGGTGAGAATGATCAAATCGTCGTCCGAATTCTCAGGACTCAATGGGGTCATTCTTCCTGGGGTTGGAAACTTTGGCGATTGCTGTCGGGCCTTAAAATCGTCAGGGATGTGGGAGGAGGCTGGAAACTGGGCCCGCTCCGGGCATCCTTTTTTTGGGGTCTGTGTCGGTTATCAAATGCTTTTTGAATCGAGCGAAGAGGCCCCCGGTGTCCCTGGGTTATCGGTATTTTTAGGAAAAGTTCATCGATTCCCTGCTGGTCCACTTAAAGTTCCTCAAATTGGATGGAACCAGGTTCGCAAGGTCGGACGCTCTCCGATGCTGAAAGAGATCAACGACGGGGACTTCGTCTATTTTGTTCACAGCTATTACGTCCAGCCCGAAGACCCTCAATTAACTTCTCTAGAAACAGAATATGGAGTGACCTTTGTTAGCGCAATTGAGCAGGGCAATCTGTTTGCCACCCAGTTTCATCCGGAAAAGAGCCAGAGAGTTGGGCTACAACTGTGGAAGAATTTTGTCTCGTTGGTGGCAAAATAACGAAGAACCAGAAGATGATTATATTTCCAGCGATTGATTTATTGGGAGGCAAGGTCGTCCGGTTGGAACAGGGCAAACGAGAACATTGCACGGTTTATGGAGAGGATCCTGTCGCTCAGGCACTGAGTTGGCAAAAACAGGGTGCACAGGCCCTGCACGTTGTTGATTTGGACGGAGCCTTTGATGGAACTCCCGGAAATCTGGTTCATATCCAATCCATGGTTAAGGCTCTCTCGATCCCCATCCAGCTCGGAGGTGGAATGCGGACTTCCGAGAATGTGGAAATGGCCATTCAGACTGGTGTCAGTCGCGTGATCTTGGGAACCAAGGCCTGCGAATCGCCCGACTTTGTCCGTCAGTTGGTCAAGCGCTTTGGCGGCGAGAAAATCGCAGTGGGAGTCGATGCGAAGGATGGGGAGGTCGCTGTCAAAGGGTGGACTGAAAGTACGGGCATACGGGCGCTGGACCTTCTAGATCAAGTGGAATTGGCTGGTGTCGGGACGGTGATTTATACCGATATCGCCACCGACGGTATGTTCACCGGTCCGAATTACAGCGCCCTTCAGGAAATTCTTAAAGTCATCAAGATGAATGTTATTGCTTCCGGGGGAATCGGCACTGTGGAACACATCAAACGTTTGCGTACCTATCCAAGCTTATATGGGGCAATCGTGGGGAAGGCCCTTTACGATGAAAAATTCCAATTGGCAGAAATTTTATAAAGGCTGGCCACCGCACTGCTACACATAAAACAAATTTTTGCTTTCTTTTACTTGCTGCGGAAAGTCTGAAAAAAGCTTTGTGTGCCTTTTGCAAAGACAATCCAAACGGTATGAGTTTTGGAATCCACCGCGATACTGTGTGCACCGAGGGAAGATGGAATAATTGAGACATTTGTGAGGGTATTATTCTCGACCGATACAACCGAGATCACGCCTGTGCCGCTGGCGCAGTAGACCTGATGCATCACTGGATCGTAGGAAATTTCATCTACCTTTTGAGCGACATCGCAAGAGGAGAGCGTTTTGCCATTCTGCAGACTTAAAAGCGTTAACTTGCCCGTTCCACCCACCACCAGCAAGGCACCGAGCTCTGGAACCATCGCCAAGCCATGAGGTTTTTCGGCTGGCAAAGTCGAGTATCGATCAATGATTTTGTCTGCACTAACGTCAAATTTCACCACTTCACTCGTGTCTTTGAGATTTTGCCATAGATATTTTCCTTCGGGATCAAAGCTAAGATCCTCCATACCTCCTCCTGGAAAAGTTTGAGTCGCAAGAACCTTTTTGCTCTCCGGATCGATGATCCAAATGACCGGTTTCTTATCATTACAGACAAGGACTCGATTGGATTGGGCATTATAAGCTACCAGATCAGCAGGGTCATCGAGTGGCATCTCAGATACAGATTCCAATTTCCTTGAGTCAATGATCACGAGTTTGGATGGCTTGCTGGTACTGACAAAATAACGGCTATGTTTCTCATCGATCGCAACTCCTTGTGCAGCACCTGTCACAATGCTTTTGATTAGTTTTGAGGAATCAAGATCAATGACATCGAGTGAATTATTACCCGTATGACAGGCGAGCAAGCGTCGATTTACTGGATCAACTTTGATAAAATCAAACTTTCCTTGAGTGCCACTTAGTTCCACCGGATCGCTCGCGGTGAAGACAACGGCTGCTATGAGTCCATGAGTCAAAGTTACTATTGAAATGATGACTCCCATTACAGACTTATTCATATTCGGTACCTTGTTAAGCACAGATCGAGGTAGAAACGAGACAAAAACTGGTTCTATCTCAAAAAAATGTTGGAATTCGGGCTATTGTTCAAACAGGAATGTCCGCTCTCCGTTAAACTTCCACCCTCCACCACTTAACACCTAATCCTTAAACCTTCTTCGATCAGCTTCAACGACCATAATCGCATCCTTTCATAGGCGGCAGGAGCACGATGGATCGGTCCAATCAGCTGGCAGTCATGGTATGGAGTCCAACGCAAGGAGACAACCATTGACTCAGCCTGACTCAAACGTTTCATTGCATGATGAAGCCGATCGACAATCAAGTGATTCTCCATTCTTTCATAAGGAAGGGCGGCCTCCTGCCCGATCGCATCATGCAGGGTAGTATCTTCTTCCTCGCCCAACTGAGCATCCAGACTAAGGGTGAATCCTCTGTGTTCCTGTTTCTCAATAAGTTCCTCCGGATCGATATCCAATGCTTCCGCAGTTTCACGAGTTGTCGGCTCCCGTCCCAGTGACTGTCTCAGCTCCTCTACCACCGAATCATGATGGCTATAAAATCGACGTAGAGTATCGCTAGGTTTCACTAGTTTATCATTTCGGAGAAAGCAGACAATCTGGTTCAGAATGTAAACCTTTGCATAGGCTTCGAAAGATCGACCTTCCTCCTGGGTAAAATTATCAATGGCTTTCAGCAAACCCAGAAAACCATTACCATCGGCATCATCAATGCGCTGGGGATCCATAGTAAAATTGATCCGGCGCACTTTAGGAACGAGGAATGCTGTTTCTTCCAAAATCTCGTTTCGTAGATTGCAAGCTCGTTGTCGATCAAGTTGCCAGGCGGATGTCAGATATTGGGGGAGGTCATCAGCTATTTCTCGAAAATGGTTCCAGAAATCCAAAGGGAATCTTAGTTCATGAAGAAGCGGAAGAAATTCAGATGGATCAATGACGGGATTTTCAATACTGGTTAGCAATCGCCCCAACTTCTCCCGACTCATCCTTTTGGCTCGACCAGTCTGCTCATAGTGTTTGATACGCTTGAGAAGTTCTAATCGAACTTCCGGGAGATGCAGTAGTTGAATTTTTTCCGTCTTGTGAGCCTTTTGATATTCTCGCAGGAGGTGCAATAGTTTTTCTTCGTTCGTAGTCATATAAGATTGTGGGTTCCTGGATTTCATTTTTACTGATTCATAATTTTCTAATATTTAAAGTGGAGGGCGAATCTCCGTATGCGCCCAAATATCGGGGCCTAGGGGGTCTTTCCTCTTCCCCCCAGGAAACTGGGATCCAAATTAGGGTGCATACGGAGATTCGCCCTCCACTTCATATATATTCTCCCATCTGGTTGATTTCATTTTTAGATTTTTAGATTTCTCGCTTTTTAGTTTTTCATTTCACCACCTCCACGGTTTGGTACTCTCCTTGAAGTTTCACTCCATCGATCTCACGACTGGGAACATAAACTTCGCGATACATAGGCAACGGAGGGGTGTTGGGTTCCTCCTTAATCCCGTAGATTGCTTCTCGTTGCCACTTCTCATTAATGGTCTGGGCTCGGGCGGCATCTTCTCCGTCTTGGTATCCGTTTTGATAAGCACTTCGCCGTTTACCATCGAAAAATTTGTTCGCGCCATACCCAAGTGCAACTCCTGTTGCAGCACCCACCGCACCGGAAGTATTATTCCCTCCAATTTCCTTGCCTGCAAAAAAGCCTGCTCCACCAAGGCTCGCAATAGATCCATAGCGAACAGCATTATCCGCTAATTGATCCGTGGGGCCATCCCGACTCGAATAATTCGGCGTGCTACAGGCGGATAGGAGCGCCAATAACAGTCCCAAGAGAAAGAAAGCCCCTTGATGAGCGCATGCGACTTCCTCCTCAGGGAATTGAGCTTCCCGAAAGGAAAACGGTGTCGTGGCACCGCAGTCCGAAATATTTTTATTCCAAAAGAATCTAAGACGGTTATGGATATGCTTCTGCGTCATAATTCTTGATTGATCTTTGGTTTTGCAAGAGGAAAAACTTTCTCTGCCTCGACGATGAACTCGTGGTTTTTGTAAGTTACCAGGGATTCAAACAACACCCGGTTTTCCAGGATAATTCTAGCCAACTGATATCGCATCTGGCTGACCTCTTCTTCCCAGGCCGAATCACCCACACGACGTTGAACCAAGGCTTCAAGCATGGTTTGGGCGACCTGAGGATCTCCGACCATGATATCGGCGATGGATCGGTTCCATTCAGATAACAACTGGGTATGATGCCGGATGAAATCGGAAATGATGTAGCCTTTACCCATGAAATTAACATCTGAGAGGAGTTTGCTCTGCCACTCCCGATAAATTGCTGTGTCGGAAAGGAGCACCGTAACTAATGGCAGTGTTGATGGCCCTTCCTTGAACATCTTTTCATCAAATCGGGAGAGAATCTCTGTCCGTTCATGTAGTTCAGGAGAGATTTGAGCAAGAACTGGCTCCACCTGTGACCATATTTTTGGATCGGTAATGGTTTGCTGGAGTGCGAGCGTCACCAACCCGTAAAGATCACTAATAGAGGATCCATCTCTGATGGTTTCCAGGACACTTCGTAGAGTGGGTGAATCCAAAGCCAGAATCAGCCTCCAGGCCGGTTCCATGGCATCATTTGCCGCGCGATTCTGAGCACTGACTTCTTCCATCAGAAAATTGCTCAATTGTGATTGTTTGGCAAACTGTCTAAGTTGTGGAGTGAGATTGAGCGAGATCGGGCATTGTGGATCAATGGCAGTCAGCATCCCGTAGATTCTCCAAAAACGTTTGGGCTCTCTTTGCAAGGTTAGTGCCATACTTTCCCGGAGAGCCTCAGGAATGGCAAAGCTCTCGACTGCTATCCGTGATCGAACTTGATCAAATCCTGTTTCTGTCTGCAAAAAATCCAGGAACCATCCTTTGAAACTTGCGATGTCAGGATTTCCCTGCACGCGTCCAGTCCGTATGGCCTCGGATACACTGTCCAACCAACGATCAAAAGTTGCCTGATCCTTCAATTTCCCTTCGTGAATCAACCATGACGCAAGACCGTTCTTCAGAGCAAAATCGTTGGAACGAATCGTCTCCAGCCATGCTGTCACAGTGGCAGGATCTCGCATGAAGACCGCCCGGAAAAATACCCGTAACCGTTGCCGCTCTCGCAGGCTTTTGCCTGCCACGATCTTTGACCAAGCAATGTCGGAAAAAGCTGCCATGCGGCCAAACCCACTCCCAAATTGCAGGATTGCCGCCTGTTCTGCAGTTCCCAATTCCATCTTGTGGCGAAACTCAGACTCGCCCCCTGGATAGAAATCGAAGAGTCCATTGATCTTTACAGCGTCAGAAAATTCCAACCCAAGATCATAAGTCGCCCAGAGTTCACGACACAATTCTGCCTCGTTTCCAAGGGAAGAGGGTAGAGCCAAGCGCAAAGTCAGCGTAGCTGCCTCAGCTGGACGGGTTAACTCCCATAATAGATAATCTGACCATGCAGGATCCTTCGCTACTTTCCGGGAAAGATCTTCCGCGAACTGAATCCGAAGAGCGGAAGAGGTAGATATATAGCTGGCATCCATGCCCACCCACTCTGGCCGAGACTGAAGAATATGGGTGAAAACCCAATTGAAACGACTTTCAGGGATTAACGAGGCATGTAAATAACCTTTGATAAAATGGTCCCCACCAGAATTTAGAGCTATGACGAGGAGAGATTGGAACTCTTCATACAATGGATCAGCGCTCCATAATCGCTGATGATATTCCTGCCGGAGCATGGAATCTCCGTTGATCTCATCCAGCAGTGCTCTCCATACGGCTCCATAAAAGGTTCTCCCGGGAGGAACGGCATTCCGTAATGCCTGACTCCAGGCACCGTGTTGCGCCAGGATTTTATGCAATCCCTGAGCCAAGACCCATTTGGCTTCGGGATCCTTTACTTGCGCTCGATCAATCAAATCTGTCAGGTTCTTATTTCCGAATACTCCTGAATCACGAAAAGTCTCTTGCAATAAACCGAGACCGAATTCGCTTTTACCCTCGAGAATATCAGTCATGCAACCCAGGCTCCTCTCCCAATCCTCCGGGGTCTCCAAAAGGTATTGGTCGATCAATCTAAGCGTGCTCTCCCGATGAATGGCATTCCCTAAAGTTGCCCGCAGGGTCTCATTCTCCGTTCCCGTTGCAAGGAGTTGAAGTAATCGCTGTACCTCCGTCTCCGGGAAGTTAAAACTTGCCAGAAGCCGCTGAATAGTTTGTGCAAGATCAACATCTCCTCGAGCCAAATCCGCAGAAATCAATACCATTCCATGACCGGATTCGATGACCCTAACAATTGCCTGATCCAGTAACCCGAAGTTAATCCGTTGATCGGAATTGGCAGAGTCGGCATGAAGGATCAACCATTTCGAAAGTCGACTCTCGCCAATCTGCGATGTCAACGCGGGGTTCGTATCAAAGCTGAGCAATGAATCGTTGTCCGCATGAAGGTGAGAGGAAATGAGGACGATTCCAATAGCGGCGGAGATCCAGCAAATACCTCGGTGAGGAGGAATCAATATCTCACTCTTAGTCCCGCTTGAAAGGGAGAGGAAGATTAAGAGCGGGATTAAGAGTAAGAGTGAGATACTGTAAGCATTCATGGCTTGAGATCATTCATGTATTGATTGAACAATTTCTCCTCTCGGAGCTTGGTTTGGATCATTCGTTTGAAAAACAAGGGTTCAAACACCAACCGCTCAAGAATTATTAAAATTCCATAGCTCCCTACACCCAATAGGAATCCATATGCTGCGAGATCCAGGACGAAGCAGGTTGTTCGATCCATGACCAGTTGATAAGTGATCACTGGCAGGATTGTGAGCATTGTTTCAAAGTCGTTTCGAGGTTCACGAACAAACGTCGACTGATCGCCCACCACACTCAAAATGATAGTGATTACGATCAACAATACTCCCAGCCACACTCTCGACTCAAACTTGCTATTGAAAAAATCTGTCATGGAATTCTCCTAACAAGACTTCTCCTCAGTCCAATGGGCTGATGGCAAATACCATGAGCGAAGATCCCATGTGGAGTGCGGTGGCAAGACACCGCTTTGATTTGATTTTTGAACATCATATATTTAAGAAATCTAAGATTGAATAACTTCCAACTGGGTAGGCTCCGGGTACGTGGAGAGATCAGAGACTTTCCCATCTTCGGGAGATGAGATCGGACATCCAACAAAGGCCGCTTGAAGCATCTGATTCTTACCAAATCGGGGATTCAGTTTCAAATAGGCCACGCCATCTTTGAGCCGTGCAAAGCTGCCCGGCTCAACCCGGTTTCCCAGTGTGTAGCTGGAAGTGTACCCCAACTTGCCAATGGGCATATCCGCATTCAGCGCCATTTCCATGGCCGTGTGGCCACGATTCAGGTTGACTTTATACTCAGTTCCCAATGCTTTTGAGGCGATTTCTGTGGTTCGTGGATCTGAATTACGAAGAAATATTTTGTTGCCGCAATTAGTCAAAATAGCGTCCACTTCAGCTTCTGAAAATCTCTTTAGCAGCATTGGAATCGACTGTAATCCTAGTATGCAACAGCACTTATACTCCCGCACCTTGTCGAGGAATCCCGCCTCTCCCGTGGTTTCGCCCGTGCTTGCCACACTGGCAAACTCATCGCAAAAATAGGTCATGGGACGTTCCTGATTGATCTGCCTGAGGGATGGCGATGCCCCTCCTTTCGCTGAATCCAAGATGGTGAGTCGATGCCGAGAAAGCATGGTCCGGAAAAAATCCATCTTCAGTACCAGAGCGGCCAATGTGGCGGTCGCCCCGTAAAGGGCAATAGGCATATCAAGAACGACGACTTTTCCCTGATCGATAACATCAGACATGGAAAAAGTGGGTTGAGCGGAGAAAATCCGATTAAACGGAGGATGGACAAATAGTGTGACCAAGTTGGAGGCCACCATTCCCACACTGCCAGATGTTTTATCGTTTACCACACTCAGGTATTCCTCGTTGAAGTACGAGTAGATAGAATCCTGTTGTAGGGTTCTTCCCTCTTTCTGAAGCAGGACCGAATATTGATTGAGTAGTAATCGGAGGATACCCACTTCCGGTTCTGGGGCGGACCAAGATAGAATGAGTTCACCCAGATCAATCGTTTGAGTGAGATGATCAACAATTATGAGAAGATTCTTGGGAAAGTTCATGCATGGATTGATTGACCCTTCGGGATTCTCCATACTCCTCGATAAATCTGTTAACTGAGGCCGTATGAACTCTGTCAGAAAGTTGGCCTCCTCAAGAAATGCCTGATAATGTTCTCCTCGCTGCTGATCGTTTTGAGAGTTCAAGAGACCTTGAACATGGGATCGGAGCTGTTCGAGATGCACCGTCACATGATCCATCTGACGAATGTTAAGTGACCCAACTTCCACAATAAAATGAAGAGCAAGCGAGCGAATGGTCTCAAGTTCCTCCACAAATCTGCCATAGGATTTCTCCCAGGCTGATCGGTCTGCCTGTATCTCCATCTGATTATGTGGTTGCCCTCGATCCATAATCAGCAGGTTGAGAAGCCCGAAACTCATCGGCGGCAGATCTTTAACCCCTCTTTCTTTCAAGGATCGGTGGAGGAGGAACAGATGGGTGAACAATTTTCTGGTCGCATTGTCCCAAAATGGATCATTTGATTTTGCTCCTCCATTGAATGCCGAGAGAAGCTGCATCATCTTGTCAGCCAATTGTTGTGGACTTTCACTTCGATCTCCAAACAGATCATACGACTGATTCAAATGATCCGGACCGAAGAGGATGATATCCTCCACTCGGCCATATTTTTGGGCGAGAGCGTTAGTTTTGGACGTGAAGTCTCCCTTAGCCTCGATCACTAATCCACCAAATTTTCTGGCCTCTCTTTCCTCACCATCGGGGAGATGAGTCGAGCGAAAAAACTCCTCAAAGAGTTGATTCAATACATAATAGGTTTTCCCCGAACCCGATTCCCCAAGAACAATTGTATGGGTATACAGGTCCTTGATGAGCAAGGCCCCTCCTCTCTCCGTTTCAATACCACGCCCTCCACGACACTTGAACGAGAGTTTCCCGTAATCATCAGGATGAATAAATGGGAGCTCCGCCGGATGACGTCTCCTGGTGGAGACTCGATCCGAGGGAGCTAAAGCGACAGATTCAGGAAGCAATCCGGGCCGGTGACCGGAGAGGAGACCCAAAACTAACGAGAGTATATCAAGCATATGCACCATATTTGACTTCCTGGGAATGGGTCAAGGGGTGAAATTTGCTAATTTTAATTTAGTTTTTGCATTTAATAGCTTTTTACCCAACAGAATCTTATGAAGATCGGAAAAGCAAAAGATCCCGTGGAATTACTGGAGCCTCAGATATCCAAAGAACCGTCCTCAGATTTTTCCAGCCTCTCACCTATGGCCCAATGTGTCGTAAATGGTGAAATTGATGGTTTCTTCCTACCTTATGACCTCATTGCACTGGTTCCGACAAAATGGCCTGATGGCACCCCAACAAAAATATATCGATCTGCTCGAGGGTTCCTTGTTTTTCGTCCGGAAGCTTATTACAACTATGGTGTCAGTTCCGAGGTGGAGTTCACTCGATCAGTTCTCCTCGCCCGACTTGTCCCTGAGAGTCTCGCCAGAGCAATTTCCCTCGGTTCGGCTCGTTGTATAACTGGACGACCCTGGCGGGTGCAATTGACTCTTGCCGGACTTGGGTGGCCCCTTGAATTTCTCGCCCAAAATGAAGCTGAGGCAGAGTCCATCCAAACTCTCCTGAATCAACTCCTAGCCACCTCTCCCCACCAAACCCGGATCAGCCAAACCTCCGTTTGGACTCCACCACAATTCACCTACTGGTTCCGACTTCTTCGATCATTGGGAAAGCTTGCTCGCCCCAAAAAGATCGTCCTACTTTGGTTGCTCCTTGTTATGATTGCCGGAGTGGCAACCGTCACGCTCGCTTTCCTCGGAATCCTCCCGCGATACTCCGAGTATCTTGCCCTTTCCGGAGTCCTTTTCATACTCTGGAAATCCGTTCGTCTATTAAACTGAAACTATGAATATTGAAGGGGCCTTCGGGTGAATCATCCCAGTCGTTTCAAAAATGGAAAAAGTTGTATAAACAGAAAATAATCTGTAAAAAAATCCCGTAATCTGTGGATAAAATGATTTTCCTGGTTTTCGTTCTGACGACCTTGTTCCTAGACATTAAGACTTCTATCGAGCATCTTTGGATCCATGCCTGCACCGATCATCGAGGTATCCAATCTCCGAAAAGTATTTGAGGAGACGATCGCCATTGAAAACCTCAGTTTTATTGTTAATCCGGGTGAAATTGTCGGATTTCTAGGGCCGAACGGTGCAGGGAAGACCACGGCGATTGCCATTCTTCTGGGTTTGATCACTCCCACAGGGGGGAAGGTTCGGATTTTCGGACTTGATTTGGAGTTGAATCGGATCGCAATTCTGCAAAGGAGCAACTTTTCCTCGGCGTATGTCTCGCTGCCAACGAATCTGAAGGTGATTGAAAATCTGAATGTTTTTGCCCGCCTGTACGGAGTTAAAAACGCCAAAAAAGTGATCGATGATGTGATGGAGCAGATGGAGGTCGGAGATTTACGGGAGCGTGTAACAGGCCAACTCTCGGCAGGTGAGTCAACGCGGGTGAATCTCTGCAAGGCCTTTTTGAACAATCCTGAATTATTATTACTCGACGAGCCCACTGCCAGTTTGGACCCGGATATGGCTGACAAGGTTCGGAAGCTTCTCCGACGGATGCAACGCGAAAGAAAGATCTCGATGCTTTATACCTCTCACAATATGCGGGATGTCGAGGAGGTATGCGATCGAGTGCTGTTCATGCGTCAGGGGGAAATGATCGCTCAAGGAAGCCCCCAGCAGATCATGAATCAATTTCAAGAAGATTCTCTCGAACAGGTTTTCATTCGGGTTGCCCGGGACGGAGAGATTAAGGAGATTCCCTCATGAACTGGAATGTCGTGAGCGGGTTAGTACTGCGATACACTTATCTGTATCGACGGAGTATTCCTCGCATTCTTGAGATGATCTTCTGGCCTTCGATGGAACTATTAATGTGGGGATTTGTTTCGAGATATGTCAGTTCCCTCAAATCGCCCGTTACAGGGAGTGCAGTCTTTCTGGTCGGAGCAATGATTTTTTGGGATATACTGTATCGGTCCGCTCAGAGCTGCACTCTTTCGTTTCTGGAAGATCTTTGGTCAAAGAATGTTCTCAATGTATTTGTAGCCCCCGTCCAACTTCGTGAATTTGTAACGGCGACCTTTATTGTTGGAATCGTGAAACTCATTTTTACTGTATTGTTGCTGTCTGTGCTTTCACTGTTCCTTTACCAATTCAACTTGGTTTCCATGGGGCTAAATCTGATCCCATTTTTTGCCAATCTTCTTTTCATGGGATGGAGCATGGGAGTGTTCACTATGGCATTGATCATGCGATACGGGTCATCGGTGGAGAATATGGCCTGGGGGATACCATTCATGATCCAACCGTTCTCAGCCGTCTTTTATCCGGTGGCCGTGTTGCCGTCATGGATGCAGACCGTCGCCTGGTGTCTACCCTCCACCCCGGTCTTTGAGGGAATGCGCGCCGTCTTGCGAGACGGAGTTTGCCCGCCACATCTGTTCTGGCAAGCCACCCTTCTTAATGCCGTCTGGTTTCTCCTCACCTGCGGGTTTCTTGGGAGGATGTACCAGACTGCGAGGGAGAAAGGGTACCTGGCAAAACTGGGAACGCAGTAGCTTCGCAATTAGGAGTTAAGGGCACATCTATTAACCGTCGTCGTTAATCTCGGATTTCGGGTTTAATCCACAGCCACGCCAAGGTTACGTCAAATAGGGATTACACTGATTTCACAGATGTATGATTCCTCTTATCATTGTGAAACTCAAAAGGTGTTGTCAGTAAAAAAATGACTGATACGTTTCAACGCTTATGGTACATACTCAGCTGTTTCCTCCGGGTAAGATGACAATATCAGGTGAGTTGTCTGAACGACTCTCGCTTAATTTTAATCGACTGGAGCAGGAGGATTATCGACCCAAGGTTGAATCATCTGCGGAGATCACACAGGCATGGAAAAAGAATGATGAAGTTTGGCTCTCCTTTCCAATCTCTCTGAGAACTCAACCCACGATGAATCTCCATTCCTTACCCGGGCATTTTACTTATCGCCACGGACCGCTGGTACTTGGCACTCACGTCTCGGGTGCATTTAGATGCCGCCACGGATTGCGTATGACGCAACCGGGCCGGTATCAGGCCGAAGGTCCAGATGGCATTGAGCTTTATCCCCTGACTGACAGCTACAAGCACCCTGAATATGTTGGCCGAATTGACCGGAAAAAGGTGCTCTTTCGAGAGGTTATCTCTTCACCCTGAAAGGGTGTGGTTTTCTGAAAGTAAGAAGAGCTTTCCACCACGGCCCACTATCTTGTATGCAATATCGGACTCTCCTCCTGCTCCTAACCCTCACTACGTTTCACTTATCCGCCGATCCCATTCCCCCTCCCTCCACCGAGGAGACTACCCCAACGATCTCCAGATCCTTTGTGGTTAAGGCGGGTGGCAAGTTGAATGTCGACGTCGATATTGGCGACTTTCAAATTGTTACTTCTGATCAGAGTAAGATTGATGTTGTAGTCAAACGCGAAGCCCCCGACCTGAAGGAAAATGAGATCACTGATCTTTTGAAAAAATATCCTGTGAGCCTCACTCAGAACGGAAATGAAGTTCTGATCTATTCAAAAAGCACGGAATACAGCACCGATGGCGGATTGTTTTCCTTATTGGGCCATCAATCAGGAAGACATCGTCTCACCGTCCACTATCAGGTGACGGTACCAAAGAAATTTGAGATGCAGATCAAAACAGCGGGTGGAAGCATTGAGATTGCCTCTCTTCAGGGTAAGGTCGATACAGTGACAGCCGGTGGCAGCATCACGCTTACTGATATTCAGGGTCCCGTCTCGGCCAGCACTTCGGGTGGCGATATTAAGACAACTCGCTGTACTGGGCAGATGGTGGCAAGGACCTCTGGTGGAAGTATCACGATCAATGAATTCACCGGTACATCGGTTCATACGGAAACCTCCGGCGGGAACATTTTAACCGGTCTCGATTCAGTACCCAAATCGAATTGCACCTTCGTTACCACTGGCGGCAACATCATTTTGAAATTTCCAGCAAATTTTGCGGTGAGTTTGGATGCAAGTACGGTCGGAGGCCAAATATCCACCTCTGGGATCCCCGATGCCGTAAAAAACAGCCCTGGAAGCTCCTCCCTGAAAGTCAAAAGCACTAAGGGAGGGCCACTCCTATCCCTCCAAACCACCGGCGGAAATATACAAATTGTAGGTCAATAGCGGTGGAATCCCCCTCTCCCTCTTAAATCCTACTCTTACTCCCCTCCTCCCCTCAAACTTTAAATCGAAAAAACTAAGGCAGAAAGCGGTGATATTTTTGACAAGAATTTACAGGATTTTATGGCCTTTTTCAGCGGCTGTTACGATATCAATAACATCCTCAGGGGCGGGGGCCTCCAGAAGCTTGTTCCGGGTCGATGCACCTTTGACGACACGGGCCAAGGCGCCAACGACACTGAGATATTCAGTTGCCATCCGCTTCGGGGTACCAACAACAAAAATCAGTCGAACAGTTTTCCCTGTATTTTCAAACACTATCCCCTTCTTGCTCCGGCCAATCGCCAACACCATTCCTTTAAGATGATCCGTGCGAGCATGAGCAAAAGACACATTGGTGACAAGTAACGTGGACTCGAGTTGTTCCCTAGCCAGTAAATCGGCGTAAAATCCGGGTAAATGCACGACGTTTGGATTTCCTTCGATTAATGCAGCCACCTCGCTGATAGCTGGAAGGCGTTTGTCGTTTACCAGATCGAGCTTGATCTGCTTGGGTATCAATAAATCGCTAATCAACATAATGGACAGAGTTATGAGCCGACGTGCAGGTTTTTTGGGAGATAGCTTCTGAACCGTTCCTTATCGATCCCCTTCATGTAAGCTTCCTCACCACCCACGATACCCCTTTCGAGGTATCCGAAAATCGCATCGTCCATAAGCTGCATTCCTTCAGCACGTCCAGTTTTTAAGACGTCGGAGAGTTTAATCGTGGCACCTTCACGAATAATCGCCGAGACAGCGCTATTAGTTACCAGAATCTCGTTAACTGCCAGACGACCCTTACCATCCGCCTTTTTAAGCAGGAGTTGAGCTACGACACCTCGGAGGGAATTGGCAAGCATGGTACGAATTTGTTGCTGTTGGTCGCTGGGAAAGGCATCGATGATACGATCAACTGTTTTTCGGGCATTATTGGTGTGCAATGTTCCGAAGAC
>Ga0206919_1069_pt1 | contig 24337 bp, 14 predicted proteins | sample Alteio_BWOrgHeat_67_FD_152962 | JGI IMG/M metagenome (GOLD analysis project Ga0206919, IMG submission 152962) | Enriched cells from forest soil in Barre Woods Harvard Forest LTER site, Petersham, Massachusetts, United States -... | ecosystem: Environmental > Terrestrial > Soil > Temperate forest >... | reverse complement strand
GGATGGCCCTTCAGTGTCTGGTCTGCATTCACTTCATAAGGCGCGCAGGTTACATCCCTTCTCTGGTCGGTAGAATCGAAGAGATAAAAATAAGTGGGTAGTACGCCGATGGCAGCATTGGAAGTTACGGTGGAGGTCACTTTGGGACCATCGTAATAGCCCAGTTTGCTGTCGCTTGCGCCTACACCACCGGCCATTCCCACGCGGAACATCACTTCGCCCGCAGGGTCGGCAGTATGTGCATCGATCGCATCCTTGAACAGTCCCTGGAAGGTTGGCACCAGTGTATGTTCATCGCGGCGCGCCATCAGGTCGGCGCATTCGCCACGGGCGATCGTGTAATATGTTTTGTAATCAGAAGGTCTTGCCATTACCTGGCCATAGCTGCTCGATGCTCTTCTCAATGAGTAGCCGCCGCGGTATAGTGCAATCCTCGCACGCAGGCCTTTTATGGCGCCCCTGGTAATCCTCTCATCATTGGGGTCGCCGATAGCAGCGATGTCTGTTCTCCAGGGCACCAGGCTTTCCGCCTGCAGCAGGTCGGCAAGGATATGGTTGTAGATGGTATCCCTGTCAGTTTTTCCTTTGTTCAGGTTCGGATCGAGCGCAGATGGAAGGAACTGTGCCGGAACGTCTCCCCAGTTGCGGATGATCTCGAGGTAGAACTGGGCCCTCAGCGTCAGCGCCTCTCCATACATTCTCTGCAGCTGCGCCTTTTGTTGTGTTGTACCGTTGTTGTACATGTCCATCTGGGGAATATACGTGATGCAGATATTCGCCTTTTCTACGCCCGCGTATAACTGAACCCATGGGTTCAGTAGCTGCGGGTTGGAAGTGGTAACGCTGTAGTGTGCGATATCGCCCCTGTCGTTATCCCCGATCTGGTGAATACCGATCATTTCGTCATTGTCATACGGGTAGTACATGCTGATGCGGATACCATATCCGTTGTCGCCAATCAGGCCCTGGTAGGCACCCAGTAATGCACCCCTTGCGGTCTGCACGTTGCTGAACACGTACGCAGTATTGAAAGAAGATACCGGGGCTGGTTCCAGGTATTTCTTACAGGAGACGCCCACGATGATCATAGCCAGGTAAACAGCTATGGCAAGCGGGTGATAAAAAACATTCCTTTTCATATGGCAATTTTTAAAGTCTTAAAATGTCAGGTTTAATCCGAAGATATAGCTATGGCTGCGTGGATATGCGGAGTAATCCACACCGGGTGTTACTGGTGTTCCCCTGCGGGTATTAACTTCAGGATCATAGCCGGAATACCCGGTGATCACTGCTACGTTATTCAATGTGGCGTAGAAACGCAGACGGCTGATGTGCATTTTGCTCAGCAGGCTGGCCGGAAGCGAATAACCAAATGAGATGTTATTGATGCGGATGAAAGAACCGTCTTCCACAACAGATGATTGCGGAGAGAAGGAACTGCCGCTGGCGCCCACGAGTGGCATCCAGATACCTGCGTTCTTGTTCAGTGCATTCAGTGAATCCGGTGTAGCGCCGATGATCGCGCCGTTCTTTACCTGCTGGTAAACTACGCCATTGGCATCGATCGTCTTCCAGCGGTTCTGCATGATGGCCAGCAGGTTGGCGCCCGGTGTATATCCGCTGGTAAATTCCAGCTTGTTGTAATTATACACTTTGTTGCCATACTGGAAATTGATGAACACGCTCATGTCGAAATTGCCAAACGTAAACTGCTGGTTCAAACCACCGAAGAATTTAGGCTGCGCATTGCCGATGATCGTACGGTCACTGTCAAGGCTGATCTTTCCATCTCCGTTCAGGTCCTTGAACTTGATACCGCCTGGCTGCGGGATCACTGATGTTACGCCGGAGGCATCGGGTGAAGTGGCCTTCTTTGTATAGGTGCGCGTAGCAGGGTTGTAATCAAAATCGTTGGTGGTATAAAATCCATCATTCACCAAACCGTACATGGCGCCTACCGGCTGACCCACTTTCACGATAAAGTCGGCAGGGTTGCTCGCACCGGCCCAACCGGAGTTCTGCTGGTAGGAGGTTTGATTGGGACCCAGGCTGATGATCGTATTCTTGTTAAAGGAGATGTTGAAACTGGCATTCCAGCTGAATGATTTCTTCTGCATCACGAGCGCACCCAGTTGCAGTTCCACGCCTTCGTTCCGGGTAGAACCCACATTCTGCAGCTGGCTGGTATAACCGGTAAAAGAAGGCACCGGCACATTCACCAGCAGGTCGGCTGTTGTATTATTATAGTAATCGAATGACAACTGGATCCTGTCGTGGAAAAGACCTGCGTCGATACCGATGCTGCGGGAGGTGGTTGTTTCCCACTTCAGGTTGGCATTGGTCAGCGCTGCCGGCAGGTAACCACTGGTTACGACACCGTTCAGTCCGTATTGACCATTACTGTTGAATTGTGTAAGGAACAGGTAGGGCGTGATGCGGTTGTTACCAGCTGTTCCATAAGATCCGCGCAGTTTCAGGTCACTGATAAAGTGAACGTTCTGCATGAAGTTCTCCCTCGAAATTCTCCAGGCCGCGGAAGCGGAAGGGAAATAACCCCACCTGTTCGCCGGTCCAAACAGCGAAGATCCGTCTGCGCGCACCGAAGCTGTAAAGAAATACTTTTTGTCGTAAGAATACACGAGGTTAGAGAAGAAGGACAACTGTGAAGTAGGTGCCTCAAACGAAGTAGGCTTGGGCTCCGTACTGCCAGCGGGCGGCGTACCCAGGTTCATATTCGCCAGGGCGGAGGTAGCCGTGATGCCCAGCGGGAAATATCTTGTTTCTATATAATAGTCGCGCTCATAAGTCTCGTAGGTTTCTTCGCCCACCAGGAACTTGATGTCATTGCGTTCCTTGAACCTGCCCGTAGACCCTGCATTGCTGTAGGTAAGCACGTTGGAATTATTAATGGTGGATTTGGAAAGCGAGTTGATGGAAGCGATCGGAAGGGCCGCGCCGTTTGATTTTGAGTTTTGGGTCAGGGTATCGTCAAAGGAATTCTGTCTCTGCCAGTTGTAGTCCCATCCGAAAGTGCTCCTGAACGAGATCGTTTTGCTGAAATTATAGTTGGCATAACCGCTGAAATCAAGCACATTGGTGTAGTTGCGGCGGTATTGTGCATTGTTCAGCAATACCGGGTTCACCAGCGAAAGGCTGTTACCATTGGTCGCCAGGGCGTAGTTGGGATCATAGGCTACATCTGCCTGGCCCGGAAGCAGGAACGGACGATAACGCACCACCTGGCGTAAGAATTCCAGGGAAGAAGAACCGGGGTTGGAAGTACCCGCGCCGTCAATGATCGTATTGTTGTACCGGATGTTGAACCCTACCTTCAGGCGGTCAGTCGCATTGTGATCGAACCGGAACGAAACCAGCTTCCTGTCGTAGTCTGAATTCAGCATAACGCCGTCCTGCTGCGCTTCGGTTACGCTCAGGTAATATTGCGTTTTGTCTGTACCACCGGAAATGCTCAGGTTGTGGGTTTGCGAAAAGGCATTTCTTCCCAACACCCTTTTCTGCCAGTCATAGAACGGAACCGTTTTGTATTTATTTACCGTATCCCAGCTGTAGCCATAAGGAGCGATACCGCTGCTGTCGCCCGTCTGGGTGGTCCTTTCATATTGATAGTAGAGGAAATTATAGGGGTCCATCACCTTCAGTTCGTTGGCCAGGGTGTTGAGGCCTACGAAAACGTTGTAGGTGATATTGGTCTTGCCGTTCGTGTTCCTTCCGCCTTTGGTGGTAATGATTACTACCCCGTTGGCGCCACGGGCACCATATATAGAGGTAGCAGCAGCATCCTTCAACACATCGATGGACTGTATATCCTGGGGTGACAGCGTAGAGAGCGCATTGTCAACCTGGATACCGTCTACCACATAGAGGGGTGAATTATCCTGCGTAATGGAACCGCCGCCGCGTACCCGGATGATGACCTGGGCATCGGGCGAACCTTCAGAACCCGTTACCTGTACACCGGCCAGGCGGCCTGCGAGGGCTTCTTCGGCCGAGTTCAGGGGGATGTCTTTCAGTTGTTTGGCAGTTATGGTAGACACCGACGCCGTCAGGTCTTTCCTGCGCGTAGAGGTGTAACCCAGTACCACCACTTCATCCGTAGTGGCCGATTCTTTTACCATGCTTATAGACAGTGGCTGGGCACCGTCGCTGGGTACTGTTTTAGACGCGTAGCCGATATAGCTGATCGTCAGATCGTGTTTTTTTCCGTCTGAAGGGACGCTGACTGTGAAATTTCCGGTATTATCGGTTTGAACGCCTTGTTTGGATCCCGATATGAACACGGAAGCCCCGGGAAGGCCGACGCCGTTCTCGTCGGTAACTTTTCCTTTTACCTGCCGGTTTTGTGCGAAAACGTACATCGAAACCAGGCATAACAGCACGGTGAGCATTTTTTTCATAGAGCGATCGTTTTTGGCAATTTGTTAAAATGAAGGCGCAAAACCTGTTAAAACAGCTGCCTTGCAATTCATTTCATCATCAATGCTAAACAGTTTATTTTATTTTATAGTTGATCGACAGGTCATTTTTTTACGCAATCGTTCCCGATTGGAGCCCTATTCCCCCATTATCCCGGTTTCCCCAGGAAAACCGGGCGAAGACATTCGTTTTGAATGATCTTCATATATTAAAAAAGCATATCTGTCATTCAGGGAAAAAATCATCACCCTCACTGAAAACATTTGATCGAAAAGGATTCGGTGGCAGGGAAATTGAATGTAGGTTACACCGCGCAACATACAACTGCGATTCATGAAAAAAAGCATCAAGATCGTTCACCGGAAATTGGGCAAGTACCAGGCCTATGGCCTCGCCTGGCAGGAAGACCGAACCATCGAAATCGACGAAAGACTGAGGGGATACGAACACCTGGAGACCTTCATACACGAACTGCTTCATATACAAAACCCTGTCTGGCCCGAAATGAAAGTTCGCGGGCATGCCAAGGAAATGGCAGGCCATCTGTGGAAACATAACTACAGGCGCGTGGAGCAGTAGGGCACTCTATTCACTCTTCATCAGGATTCTTATGGGTCATTCGCTGGCATGATTTTGCTTCCCTCTTGCGTAAATGACCGTCATGAAACCATCCGATCCAACACCCAGTCAGCCCAAAGAGAAAACCCAGTACCTGGATCCGAAAGCAGGAGAATATCTCCGCGAGGGCGCCAACATCGGCGATATGCCGGGCGACCAGTCAGGAGTGACAACGCCCCGGGCAACCGATAACACCAAAGCACATCAGCAGGCAGACGCCGATATCGCAGCGGATCCGGACCTCGGCGTACATAGTAAAACGGATGACCAGGACGAAGGAGAACTCGCCAGGTTAGACAATAGCAATGGATAAGTTGGTCACTGCCGGGCAGTGAGTTTTTTACGAGGGGAATGGACGATTGAAACAGGGCCGGTGCAGATATTACAACTCAAACGAGATCTGCTGCTCATGGTTCGTCTCGCGTATCTTACGGATGAAATTATCATAACCTTCTTCGTGGTCATGGTCGCTATAAGCGCCATACGAATCGAGACTATACCCTATCAAGCCGTCATTGGCCTTGATAATATATAAAATAGAGGTGTCGGAAGGATCTGAATCGCCCTCAAACCGGTAGGTTTTGATGATCTCCAGGTCTCCCGGCTCATAGTTTTTTCCTTTGCCTGCACCAAAGCCCTGTTCGCTCATCCGGAATTCATTGTCCATTTTCTTCTGCCGGAGTTTTTCCAGCACTTCGCTAACGGTTGTCATTTCGGTTTTCGTTTCCATGCCCATTTTTCAATAGGTAGGGCAAAACACGTACCAGAGAAAATGCTGATGGAGCCGGCGAGAGAGGAAGTTAGCGGGCATCCGTGATCTCCCGGGTGCCGTCTTCAATGCTGGCAATGTATATTTTCAGTTCTTTTCCAAAGGCGCCGGAATAGGCCGCTTTCATTTTGCCGGAGATATCGTCGATTGCTTCATTTTTTATAAGGTTGATGGTGCATCCGCCAAATCCGCCACCCATCATGCGGGCACCCTCCACCGCAGGATATTTTTTTACGGCTTCCACGAGAAAATCGAGTTCCGCACAACTGACCTCGTATTCCCGGCTGAGCCCTTCATGCGTCCTGAACATCTTTTCTCCAAAGGCGCTGATATCATTGCGCACCAGGTCATCGCAGGCCCCGAGCAGCCTGGCATTTTCTTCTACTACATAACGGCACCTACGATACACGACCGGGTGTGAGCTCCTGATCTTTTCAAGCATGGCAACCGTAGCATCGCGTAAACTTTGTACTTCGGGATGGTCCGCCTGTAACAACCTCACTCCTTCCTCGCATTCCTCGCGCCGCGTATTATAAGCGGAGGATGCCAGCGAATGTTTTACGCCCGTATCCATCAATACTATGCGGCGGCCACCTAACCTGATCGGAATGTATTCAAACTCGAACGACCGGCAGTCCAGCCGTATCGCATGTTCCTTTTTTCCGTACATGCTGGCAAACATATCCATGATCCCGCAGTTCACTTTTGCAAACTGGTGCTCGGCCTGCTGGGCAGACAACACCATGTCCATCGTGGGGCAGTTCCAGCCAAACAGCCGGTTAAGGCCGAATGCCATCGCACATTCTACTGCTGCGGAAGAAGAAAGTCCCGCACCGATGGGTATGTTCCCGTCGATCAATACATCACATCCGTACTGCAACAGTCCCTTGATATAATATTGCTGTGCCACGCCCGTGAGATAATTCACCCATTTGCCCGGAACGGGGGAGAGCTGGTGAATATCCGAAGACCAGGTTTCATTGAATTCGGCGGCATGCATGTTGAGTGCCGAATCTGTCCGTTTCTGTATGGCGAGGTAGATGGCTTTGTCAACGGCCGCGGGAAGCACGAAGCCCCCATTGTAGTCTGTATGCTCGCCTATCAGGTTCACCCTGCCCGGCGAGCGGATAATGACCGGTTGGGTACCGAATAACTGTTCAAAACGGGCCGACAATCCTTGGATATCCATTCGCGGGGCTTAATCAGCCAAAAATACGAACTCAACCCCGCGCGCTCAAAAATCAAATAGTAACTTTTATTTCATGTGAACCGCCATCATCCGTCAGCGTAACGCAACCCTGCGGCTGCTCTGCACCGTTCAGAAATATTTTTACGGAAGGCTGTTCTGATGAACTTATTTCAATGTGATAGGTTGTATTTCCGAAACGATAGTCCATCTGGCAGGTAGGCCACTCGGGTGGCAGGCAGGGAGCAAACCGGAGCGTGCCTTTTTCCAGTTTCAATCCAATGAACCATTCCACGATTAACTGGTACATCCATCCCGCAGAACCCGTGTACCAGGTCCATCCGCCACGGCCCTTATGCCTCGGTTCCATGTAAACATCCGCTGCTACCACATAGGGCTCCACTTTGTACATAGCGATCTTTTCCGCTGTTGCGCTGCGATTCAGGGGATTGATCATCTGCAGTAATTCCCAGGTGCGCTTCCTGTTGCCCGAGGCGGCGAATGCCATTACCAGCCAGACCGCTGCGTGGGTATACTGTCCGCCGTTTTCGCGCACGCCGGGCACATATCCTTTAATATAACCAGGATTGAGCGGCGATTTATCAAAGGGTGGATCGAATAATTGTATCAACCCCACTTCTTTGCGAACAAGCCGGTCATCGGCCGACTGCAGCGCCTCGAGCGACCGTTCCTTTCCTGCGGCGCCTGACAATACTGACCAGCTCTGCGCGATCGAATCGATCTTGCATTCAGGATTTTGTTCGGAGCCCAACGGTGACCCGTCATCGAAATATGCGCGGCGATACCATTTGCCGTCCCAGGCATTCTTTTCTATATTGGCGCGCAGTGTATCCGCATACTGGCGGCAGCGCCCTGCGAATGCTTCATCGTTTCTCATGGTAGCGAGATCGATAAACTGCACCAGGATATTATAGAGGAAAAACGCCAGCCATACGCTTTCGCCTTTTCCGTGCTCTCCCACTTTGTCCATCCCGTCGTTCCAGTCGCCAGAGCCCATCAACGGCAACCCATGCTGGCCCATACGGAGCCCGTGCTCGATCGCCTTTACACAATGTTCGTAAAGGCTCGCTGCATAGTCTGAACGGATGGGAAGATCATAGTAAGACTCTTCATCAACGTTCAGCGGTCTACCTTCCAGGAAATGGATCTGTTCATCCAGTATGCCGTTGTCGCCAGTATGCAGTGTATACCTGGCGGCAACAAATGGCAGCCATAGATAATCATCCGAACAGGTGGTGCGTACGCCCCTGCCGGCGGGTGGGTGCCACCAGTGCTGCACATCGCCTTCGCGAAACTGCCGCGACGCGCAGAGCAATATCTGCTGCCGCACGATCGATGGTTCCGAATACACCAGCGACAGTACGTCCTGCAGCTGGTCCCGGAAACCAAAAGCGCCGCCGGACTGATAATAACCGCTTCGCGCCCAGAGCCTGGAAGCAAGCGACTGGTAGTTCAGCCATCCGTTGGAAAGTATGTTCAGCGCGGGGTCCGGTGTTTTCAGCGTTATGGCGCCCAATGCTTTTGTCCAGTACTGCCTCACCTTATCCAGAGAACTGCTGGCAGCGCCGGAACCTTTGAAGCGCCTGACTATTTCTCTTGCATCTTCTTCGTTCTTGCCGGCGCCGAGTTTAAAGATCACCTGGCGTTCTTCTCCTTCCGACAGGTCGAGCATCACCTGCAGGGCAGCACAGGGGTCCAGCGCAGCACCGCTTTTTCCCGACAAACGGGCGCGGCTCATGGCATCGGGATTGGCCAGCGTGCCATTGCGGCCAACAAATTCTGTGCGATCACAAGTGTAAGTCTTTCCGGCCTCATCCACATCGAAGAAAGCAGTGCGCCCTTCGAGTTCCGTATTGTATAAGTTGGAAGCGAGGAGTATACCGGTTGCCACGTCCATTGCCGTGGTCACATGCATCTGGGATTTTGGTTTGAGGTCTCCCAATACCCATTCCACATAACCGGTTGCAGAAAGTTTCCGCGGCCGTTGTGATTCATTGCGCAGCCTGATGGAGATGAACTTCACGGGCGCTTCGATGTCAACATACATCCACACTTCCGACCGGATACCGTCTTCACTATGCTCGAATACGCTGTATCCAAAACCGTGGCGGGTGATATATCGTGAGGCGCTGCGCCGGGGCAATGGCGTCGGCGACCAGAACCGGCCGCTTTCCTCATCCCGCAGGTAAAAAGCTTCGCCCCCCGAATCGCATACAGGGTCATCGTTCCAGGGCGTTAACCGGAATTCGTGCGCATTGTCGATCCAGCTATATGCCTGGCCGCTCTCTGACACCACGGTTCCCAGTGAAGGGTTGGCCAGCACATTTGCCCATGGTGCCGGTGTTACCTGCCCTGCAGAAGTGATGATCACATATTCCTTTCCATCTGTTGAGAAGCCACCCGTGCCATTGAAGAACTGGAGGTTATCCGGCACCGGTACCTGCGTGGTTACCGTTGCGTGGAACTTATTCGGGCTGAAATACGGCACCATTCCCTTGAGCTTGCTGCGACGGCTGAGCTGTTCTTCCAGCGTACCGAGACTGTCGGAAATAACGATCCTTGCCACCGTCTGAAACAGGATCCTGTCTTCATTGGACAGCTGGTCTGCAGAGCGGATAAAAATGCCGCCTGGCTGATCCTTGATGTCTGCACCGGCACCGATCAGTTCCTGCAGCTGGTTGTGCAGGGTTTGCCGGTAGCCCCCGTGGTCTTCGTTCCATATCACAAGATCGACCGCCAATCCCTTCAGGCGCCAGTAGGCGTGCGCGCGCACCAGTTGCCTGGCCAGTTCGAGGTTGGCAGAATCTCCGAGCTGAAGCACCACGATGGGCAGGTCGCCGGAGATCGAATAACTCCACAATGCGGACTGTCCGCGGTGATTCTTCATGATCACCGAAGGATCAGTACGGAGGGAAGCATTTGCAAATATGATGGAGCCGGCCAGTCGTCCGTACAGCTGTGCGTCGCTTTCCACGGCATTGATCTGCCGGAGGATCACCTGGCTGTGTGTCCAGGCGAGCTCGAATGCACGGTTGGCGAGGTGGCGGTCCTGGTATTTTTCCAGCAGCGATGTACATATCTCGCGGGTATCGGCAATACCGAACACCATGTCTACACTGGCGGTCTGTTGCGGTTCCAGCATGATCCTGTACTGGATGGCCACAATAGGGTCCAGCACGGAACCCTGTCCGCCGCCCAGTGTGCCCGGTGAGGTCATTGCCACGGGCGTATGAATGGTGTTGCCCCTGCCGATAAAGCCGGCCCTGTCTGTTTCATAAAATACACCTTCATTCTGCACATCATACACCTTCATCAGGTGAAACATCCAGGGAGTCTGTTCATTCGCGGAACGCGGCCGCCGGGTGCAAATGATAGCCTGGCGCTGAGGGATGATCTCGGTTTGCACAAACAGGTTGTTGAACGCAGGATGCGCATCATCTGCGGCGGCAGGCGACAGCACCACTTCGGAATAGCTGGTCACTTCGATGTATCTTTTTTTGCGCGACCTGTTGGTGATATGCACGCGCCTGAGTTCTACATCGTCTTCCGGTGACACAACGATCTCCGTATGTGTTTCCAGCAAATGATCGTGACGCCTGAACTCGGCCCTTCCCTGGGAGAACACGGCTTCATAGTTTTCTCCCACCTGCAGAGACGGCTGGTGAGAAGAGGACCAATATACATTGCTCTCAGTATCCCTGATGAAACAGAAACTGCCGAGGTTGTCGCGGGTGCTGTCTTCGCGCCAGCGGTTCACAGCGAGGTTTTTCCAGCGGCTATAACCGCCGCCTGCATTCGTAACCATTACGTGATACCTGCCATTAGACAGCAGTTGTACTTCGGGCACCGGCGTATTCGGTGTATTGATCACACGGGTAGGCATTTCATTGGCATGCTTTACGCCAATGTCTCCCGCATGCAATCCCGGCGAATAGAAGGTGGTGATCCGGGGTATCCTTTCCTGGAGCAGCAGCAGCACCGTCTTGAACTGCACTTCAGCGCTGAACCGCTGCACCATTATTTTTTCGAGCAGCAGGTAGGAAAGCGACAGCAGGCTCATACCCTGGTGGTGGGCCATAAAAGACTGGATTACTACATGCGATTTTCCACGCGGGAGCCTTGTGGGCGTATAATCCACCGCTTCATAAAATCCATAACGTCCCTCAAATCCCTTCTCTCTCATGATCTCCAGGTTATCACAGGCCTGCTGTGGCGCCACTACCATGGACATGACGGTAGAATAGGGCGATATCACGAGATCCTCCGCGAGGCCGCGCTTGAAGCCGATACCCGGCACTCCAAATGCGCGGTACTGATAATTGAGATTGGCATCGAACATGTTGTATCCCGATTCGGAAATGCCCCAGGGCACGTTCTTCTTCCGTCCGTACTCGATCTGCTTCTGAACAATAGTCTTATTGGTGCGATCGAGCAGGGTATTCTCGTAGGATGGCATCACCAGCGAGGGCATCAGGTATTCGAACATCGACCCGCTCCACGACAGCAGTATGGGGTCGGTTCCCAGGCTGGTAAGCTGGCGGCCCAGCGCGAACCAGGCTTCCTGCGGCAGCTGGCCCTGCGCGATCGCAACAAATACGCCCAGCCTTACCTCCGAAGCGAGGAGATCATAAAAGCTGTTGTCGCAACGGTGCTCTTCCGCATTGTAACCGATAGACAAAAGGTGTTGGGTATGATCATACAGGAAATCGTACTCTATCGTGGAAAGTTCCACGCATTCCTGCGACAAACGCTCCAGCATCAGGATATATTCTTTTGACTTGCGGCTCGAATCGATCACCGCGGAACGGAAGGCATTCAGCCATTCTGTTTCCGGTTCTGTATTCTCGCCGGAGTAATGCTCGCTGATCCGTGGCAGGAGAACCATCTCGATGCGCGAGAGTTCATAAAAGCTGGGAATGGCAGGAAGGTAGCCCGGAATAGCGTGGAATTTTTCCGGCGCTTCGGGTAACAATAACCAGGGTGCCAGGTGAATGATTTCCTTGTTGAGGTTGGTGATCTGAAGGTTCAGCCGCTGGTGCCACCATGCAATCTCCTCTTCTTCTTCGGTAATATTGATCTGTATCTCACCAAAGATGGTCGCGGCGCGGTCCATAACCGCCCTCGCTTCGGGAAGCGTGGCAGGCGGGTGCTCAGAGGCAGTTTCCAGGTGTGCCTTCAGCGGCTCGAAGACGGGATGCCTTTCCCCGGTCTTTTCTATCAATATATATAGTGTATCCAGCAGCCCCCCAACATTGCGTGCGGGCCAGATCTTGTTATGCTTGAGTGCGATCAGGCCCTGTTTCAATACCAGGAGGTGGCCCACGAGATTGCCGCTGTCTACCGTAGAAATATATTTCGGGTGGAGGGGTGCCAGCGATTGCGTATCGTACCAGTTATAGAAATGCCCGCGGAAGCGCTCGAGTTCCTGCAGGGTGCTGATAATATTGGTGATCCGCTCCACCAGTTCTTCCATCGACACATATCCGAAATCGTAAGCGGTAAGGCTAGACAGCAGCGATAGCCCGATATTCGTAGGTGAGGTGCGGTGTGCAACCCGTGCCACCGGCTGTTCCTGGTAATTGTCTGGCGGCAGCCAGTTGTCTTCTTCCCCCGCAAATATTTCGAAGAACGACCATATTTTCCTGGACAGCTTTCGCAGCATCAGGTCGTGTTCCGGAGACAATGACAGCTTCCTGCGCACACCGGTCCTGCTGATATACCAGGATACGGCCGGCGACAATATCCACAGCATCAGCAGCGGTGTTGCTGCGAACAGTGCCGCAGGAAGGCGCCAGCTCATATACACCAGCATGCCCAGCGCAAAAAGCGGGGCAAACCACATGTGCAGGTAACTGCGGAAAATATTTTCCGGGCGGTGATAAACATGATTTTCAGAAGGGTTCCATTCGAGCAGTTTGCGGCGGGTGAGCAGCCGCCAGCCCGTGAGCAGGATGGCGTGCGTATTCATAAATGCCTCGTAGGGCAGAAAAACAAACTCCGCAAGTTGCTGTATCAACCGGTTGAACACGGAACGGAACGCAAAAATGGTATGCTGCAAAAAAGTAACGTCTCTCGGCTTTTTATAAATGTCCCAGCAGAAACTCATCGCTGCGGGGATGAGTATCATTAGCACCACCACCATGGTCCAGAACCAGGCAGCGGAGAACAACCAGCCATACACGAGCAGCAGAACGATAGCCGGTTGCACCAGGCTCCTCCGCAGGTTATCTGCTATTTTCCAGCCCGACAGAACGGAGATGGGGTTATGAACGCCCCTGCCATCTCCACCCGGCACCACCGGGAACAGCCATCGCGCTATCTGCCAGTCGCCGCGAATCCAGCGATGCCTCCGTTTCATATCTGCTTCAAAGGAGGTAGGATATTCTTCATACAGTTGCACATCGCTCATCAGCCCGGACCTGGCATATGATCCTTCCAGCAGGTCGTGACTGAGTATACGATTTGCGGGCAGGCGGTTCCCGAGTACTTTCTCAAAGGCGGCGACATCGTAAATACCCTTCCCGATAAATGATCCCTCCTGGAAAAGGTCCTGGTATACATCTGAAACGGCACGTGTATACGGATCGGTGCCCGGCTCATTACCATGCATTTTTGCATAGAGTGAACTGTCGGCCGCGGGCAGGCTGTTGGAGACCCGCGGTTGCAGGATGGTATAACCATCGGTCACGCGCATTTTCTTTTCGGAGTAGACGGGGTGATTGAGTGGGTGAGCGATGGTGCCGATCATCTTCCAGGCAGAATCGCGCGGAAGTTGTGTATCCGAATCAAGTGTGATCACATAGCGAATGGAAGTATACACGTCCTTCTCTCCTATAATAACGGAAAAATCATCCGACGGACGACCCAGTAACGCGTTGTTGAGCGCAGCGAGTTTGCCTCGTTTTCTTTCAAAGCCCATCCATATCCTATCGTGCTCATTGTACCTGCGCGGGCGATGAAACAGGAAGAACGTATCGTTCCGGGAACGCTCATATTTCTTGTTAAGGGCGATGATCCTGTTTTTTGCAGCCTGCAGCAGGGATGCATCGCCGGGCATCGTCTCCTCGGGCGCATCGGTAAAATCGGTTACCAGGGCAAACTGCAGGTTTACATCGCGGTTGGCAAGAAAGCGCACTTCTATTGATTCTACCAGCGCATCGAGGCTGCGGGTACTCGATAACATTGCCGGTACCGCTACCAGTGTATGACAGTCTGCCGGGATACCCTTTGAAAAATCCAGTCGCGACAGCGTGTGCGGCCGGGCCAGCAAAGTTGAGATCCAGTTCACCAGCGTTACCGACAACTGGCTGATACCCGCGAAAGACAGGAATGCCGGTATCCACAGCATCCAGCCGTAGAGGCCATCCTGCCATGCCTTCAGCACCAGCATCCAGGTAAAAAGACAGGTAAGCGCAAGGATGCTTCCGGCATATAGCAGAACGGGCATCCTGTTGAAAATTTTGCGGCTGTATTCGGCCGCCGAAACCCGAGCCTTCACTTCCTTCTCCACTTCGGCAACGCCTTTATCAACCAGGAAATATCCTACGTGCGCGCTGCGCGGGTCGGCCGGATCGGTTTCTTTGCGCTGTCTGGCCTTACCGATCACCAGCTTTGCAATATCCTCTTCGGAACGGGAGCTGGCCTTCGCGATCCGCTCCACGGCATGCCGGTAATGGTCTCTCGTGTAGAAATCCATACGACCGTAAAGTCCATCGGGATCTTCGCGCAGCGTATGCTCGACAATGCTGATCGTTTCCACAAATTCGCGCCAGTCATTACTGCTCACGAAACGCAGGCTGCTGATGCTATTGCTGATCGATACCTGGTCCGCCGCCTGGTTCTGGTTCTCGAGGTGGATCAATTCATTGCTGGTAAGGCCATTTTCGGAGAGCCGCTGTTCGATCCAACTGAGCGGCAGCGCGAGTTCCGCGCCCTTGCCGATCAGCTTGCGTGACAGTTCAGCCACAAAAGAACTCACCATGGGCGGTTCTGACCTCGCCATATCGGCGATCACCAGGATAAGGCTCTTGGGATCTGTTTCCGCAATCCGGGTCATTTCATCGGCCCAATAGTCGGCGAGTGTTTTATTGCGGATATCGAGAACGATCTGTATCGCCAGCCGGCGCAGGTTCTCTATGAGTGCCAGCCGCAGCATAATGGGAACCGCCCATAGTTCCCCCAGCTTCAGCTGCGTGGTCTCCTGGTAGGCAGTGATAAAGGCGGAAAGACTGTTGAGGTCTACGCGGCCATCGCTGTGGGACACGATCTCGACAGCGATGTCATATACGCGCGGCAAACCTGCCGAAGGTCCGCGAAGAAGCTGGGGCAAGCCACGGCTGTATCCTTTGGGCAAATGCTTCTTACCCGTATATATCTGTTCCTCTATGAGGTAAAAATTGTCCAGCAGCCATTCTGCTGCCGGCACGATGCGATTGTTTTGTTTGATGGAGTCCGTAAGCAGGCTGTGCACTTCAAGCAGTACCGTTTCATTCTCGGCCATACGCTTGAGCAACTGCTCTGACGCCCCTTCATCGCTCAGTGCATGATTTTTCGCCAGTGTTTTGGCATATTGCCGCATCTGTTCGGCCGTAAACAGTTCGGCGCGTAACGGGGGCTTTTCATTGGCATATTTACGGGTCAGATCGCCCGCAACGAAAAAAGGGGTCAGGAGGTTTTTCTTAATAGAGGCAATGGCATTCGGAAGCACACCAAAAAGGTCAGTCTGCTGATTCTTCCCTGGAACTTTCATCTATTGCGCTGTATTTTACTGCCTGCGGATACACATTGCTGCACTGCTGACATTTTCCACGCGGTTAGAGGCAAGAATCATGCCCTGAACCATAGGATTGTTTTACAGTCGCTTATGTAAAAGAAAGGAGGTTGTTCGCCGATGGTGATGGAACAAAGAACAGAGAAGGGGCGGGAGATACCACCGGGCGGGTGCTGCAGATCTCTGCGGGCAGGCACGAAATACCGATCTCACCGGAATCTGCCTGTATTACCGCCCGTTTGATCATATTGCGCAGTTCCCGAACATTATCGTGCCAGTCGTGGTTGCGGAGAACATATTCTGCTTCTTCGGTAAAGCCTGTTATCTTTTTGTCAGCTTCCTGGTTGGCAAGTTGAAGAAAATGCCTTGCATAGGGTATGATGTCTTCGCGGCGTTCGCGGAGTGGCGGGATCATGATGGCAAAGTCGTTCAGGCGATGGTAAAGTTCTTCATTCAGTTTTTTCCGGTAAGCGGCATTCCATAACATCTCGGTGCTGGATATCAGTACGCGAATGTCTATATCGTTTTCCGCAGTACTGCCATAACAACTGAACTTTTTTTCCATCAATATCTTCAAGAGCATCTCCTGGGCTTCTGCGGGCAGACTTTCAACTTCATCGAACAAAACCGTTCCGCCGTTCGCCCCGCTGATATGGCCTGCTTTTTCTTCATTGCCAAACAACTCTTTCATTTCCTGGCCCGCTGTGAGGGCCCCGCAATGAATGATCACAAACGGGTGCTGGCTTCGCCTGCTGCGTTTGTGTATCTCGTAAGCAAGGGCTTCACGGCCGCTGCCACTTTCGCCATACAGAATAACATTATAATGACTGACCGCAACGAGCTTTACCTGTTTCATCAACCTGCGGAAAGATTCGGTATTGCCCCAGAAAAAATTTCCCGCCTGTGGCGCCGGCATCCTGTTCCCTTTCACCGCGCCAGCCTCACCATCCTTCCTGTTGAGCGCCTGCCGGATGGTCAGCAGGATGTCTTCGGGTAAAAGGGGTTTGGTCACATAGTCATATGCACCCTGTTTGAGCGCGTTGGCCGAGCTTCTGATATCGCTGTAAGCTGTAATGATGATAACGGGCAGGTCCGCATACATTTCCTTGATGCTCGCAAGAAGCGTTAGCCCGTCGATGTCGCCCAGCTGAAGATCGCACAATACCAGGTCGGGTTGATCCCTCTGCAGGTGATCCAGTGCCTGGCGCCCCGAATAAACTTCCGCCACCTGGTAACCCTTTCTTCCAAGGAAATGGTTGAAAAGGAGGCAAAGGTCTCGGTCATCGTCAATTACCAGGATTTTCTGCATAGGAGTTAATCCATTACAAATTGCATACCGGGGCAGACAACAGGCTGTTATGGCCCGCTTGACCCGCCGTGAAGCCCAGCGCGGCACCGGCCGGCATGGAACGGATCGGTGAAAGCGGTTTTTCATCGGCTCACCGGGCATCCGCTCGAAGGTAATTGTCTATCAATCAATCGCTCATGTGGGTATAATTTTCTACAAGCCCTCCCGCGAAGCGGACCGGCGCCCGCTGATTTTTTCTGGTGCTTAATTTGCCCTGATGGGTTCCTATACAATAACGACAGATGCTCGGACAGGTTCAAGCGCAAAAGCAACAACACACGGTTTTACCCCAGCAGATAGAGCTACTGAATTTCTTCCATCTGAATGCGCTGGAACTCGAGCAGAGGATCAGGGATGAGCTCGATGAAAATCCCCTTCTGGAAGAAATGGCGAATGATGACGGCGACCTGCCTGAAAAACAGCAGAAAGAGGCGGTACAGGATTTTCAAAATCTCGAAGAATATTGTTATGACGATATTCCCGATTATAAAACAGAATACCAGAATTATCTCCCCACAGACCATGTTCCCGAAAAATCGTTTGCCGAGGAAATGGATATGCGGGCCGAGCTGAAAAAGCAATTTGCTTTTGTTCACAGCGATCCGCGGCGGTTGCGGCTGGCAGATTTCCTGATCGATTCTCTGAACGACCATGGATACCTGGAGCAGGACCTCCAGGGTCTCGCAGATGAGATCACATTCAAGACCGGCGAAACCGTTGACCCGAAAGAACTCGACGCTGTCCGCCGCGACATTCAACTGCTCGATCCCCCCGGTGCCGGTTCCCAGACATTAAAAGAATACCTGCTGATACAACTTGCGGATATGCGCGGCACACACCCGCTTGCGGAAAAGGCCATCGCACTGCTGGAGCAATTTTTCGAAGAACTGAAAAACCTTCACAGCGACAAGATCAAAAAGAAGCTTCGACTGAGTGATGAGTGCTTTCGCGACATTCTTCAGCTGATCGCAGGGCTGCAGACAAAACCCATCAACGAAACGGGCGGTGGCATCGAGGCCAACCAGAATGTTCTGCCAGATTTTGTGATCACAATAAATAATGACGAGCCCGAGGTATCCCTTTACCGGCAGCGGTCGGCCAACCTCCATATCAGCAAGGCCTGGATGGAGATCGTACAGGAAGCTGAACAGGGATCAGAAGGAAAGGCAAACCGGCAGTACCTGCGGAACAAGCTGATGTCGGCGCAATGGTTTGTAAGTGCCATTCGCCAGCGGGAAGAAAATATGCTGAGGATCATGCGCACGATCATTGAATTCCAGCACGATTATTTCTTGTATGGCGATGAAATGCAGATTAAACCGATGGTGTTAAAGAATGTTGCAGATAAGGTGGGGCTGGATATCTCCACCATTTCGCGGATCACCTGCAATAAATACGCAGAAACACCCTTCGGCTACCTGCTGTTGAAAGACCTGTTTACCGAGGGAATCACCAACGAAACCGGAACTGTGATCAGTAACCGGGTGCTGCAGACAACCCTGAAAGAAGTGGTGGAAACCGAGGATAAGAAAAAGCCCTATACCGATCAGCAACTGGTTGCCATACTGGCAGAGCGGGGATACAAGGTTGCCCGGCGCACGATTGCCAAATACCGGGAGTTCCTGAACATCCCTACGGCCCAGTTGCGTGGATTATGGGCCTAAACGATAAAAGGCTACTTTTGAACCCAAACCCTATAAAAAATGCAAAAAATTCTGATCATTGATGATGACCGGGACATGTGCCTTCTTCTAAACCGGTTCCTCACCCGGAAAGGGTATTCCGTTACCGAGATGTACAGCGGCAAAAAAGCGCTGGAATACCTGGATTCAAATGAGGCAGACCTGATCATGAGTGACCTGAGACTGGAAGACATGGACGGAATTACGCTGCTGAAGAAAATAAAGGAAAAAGACCCCGGCATGCCGGTAATCATTATCACGGGCTACAGCGATATCAAGACCTCCGTAAACGCCATCAAGCTGGGAGCATTCGACTATGTAACAAAACCGCTGCTGCCCGAGGAGATACTGGTGACTATACAACTGGGATTGGAACATGGAAGAAAAGGTGCGGAAGCCGACCACCAAAAAGCCTCCACCCCTGCCGTTGACCGCGACCGCCCGAAGGAAAAGCGCCATGCGGCTACGTACTCCGGCCAGTATATTTTTGGCGACACTGAATCCTTCAGGAAAATACTGAAACAGGTCACCCTGGTGGCGCCCACTAACTACAGCGTCATTATCTATGGTGAAAGCGGAAGCGGTAAGGAAGCCATTGCCCAGGAGATCCACAAACGCAGCAAACGCAAAGACAAGCCTTTTGTGGCCATAGATTGCGGCGCATTGTCAAAGGAACTGGCCGGAAGCGAACTCTTCGGTCATGAAAAAGGGGCCTTTACCGGCGCGCTCAATACAAAAACGGGCAGTTTCGAAATCGCCAACGGCGGAACGATCTTCCTCGACGAAATATCCAATCTTTCCTACGAGATCCAGGTGTCCCTGCTTCGTGTGGTGCAGGAAAGGAAAATGCGTCGCGTCGGCGGGGTCAAGGATATCGAACTGGATGTACGCATCCTGGTGGCCAGCAACGAAATACTCTGGAATGCCACCCGTAACGGGAAGTTCCGCGAAGACCTCTACCATCGTTTCAACGAGTTCAATATAGACATACCGCCACTGCGGGAACGCAAGGAAGACATCATGCTGTTTGCCGAACATTTCCTGGCGATGACCAATGAAGAACTGGGCAAACAGATCAAAGGGTTTGCACCGGAGGTGGAAGCCATTTTCAAAGAATACATCTGGCATGGCAACCTCCGCGAGCTTAAGAACGTGATCAAAAAGGCAACGCTGCTGACGGAAACGGACTACATCGAGCCGCATTCCCTGCCTTTCGAAATATCCAATTTCGCCAAGCTGCAATTCGCCGATTCGGCCGACGCTCCGGAAACACCCGCGCCTGTCCGGGAAAAGACGGTTTCCGAAAAGTCCACGCTGGACAAAACAACGCTCAAAGAGGCCAGCATGGATGCCGAGTACGACACGATCCTGAAAGCGCTGAAACAGGCCAACTACAATAAGAGCAAGGCTGCCAAGATCCTCCAGATCGACCGCAAAACACTGTATAACAAAATGAGCCAGTACCAGGAGCTAAAGAACTTTTAATGACCGCAAAGACGCTCAATGATATCAAAATACTTATCGTGGATGATGATGAAGAAGATTTTTTCATCACGAGCGAATACATCAAAAGTATCCCGGGATACACATGCACGCTAGACTGGTGTTATAAATACGATGAGGCGCTGGAACACATCTGCAGGGGTGGCTATGACGTGTACTTTGCAGACTACCGGCTGGGCATAAAGACCGGCCTCGACCTGATCAAGGACGCCGTGGGAAACGGCTGTGAGAAGCCTATTGTGTTGCTTACCGGCAAGGGCAATAAGCAGATCGATGTGGAAGCCATGCAGGCGGGCGCATCGGATTACCTGATCAAATCGGAACTCAGCACCGAAAAACTCGAAAGATGTATCCGCTACACGATGGATCGCGCGGCATCTCTGAAAGCACTCAAAGTAAATGAAAGAAAATTCCGCAGCATATTCGAGCGGTCCAAGGATGCCGTTTTCCTGTCCGACGAAAACCTCGTGTTCAAAGATGTCAATTATGCCACTTCGGAACTGCTGGGCTTTCAGAAAGAAGAGCTGCTGAACCTGAGCCTTTTTGAATTGTTTGTAAATGCGAAAGAAGTTCCGGCGCTGCAGGAAAAACTACTTGCCGATGGCGAGGTGGATGACAAGGAACTGGAACTGTTCAACCGGGGCCGCGAGCGTAAGACCTGTATCCTGTCGCTGACTCGGGAATTGAATGAAAACGGCACGGTGTACCTGCAGGGTATCCTGCACGATATTACCAATCTCAAAAAAGCAGAAAAGGCGACACTGCAAACCGAAAAACTGGGCGCGGCCGGCAGGCTGGTGCGCACCCTGGCCCATGAGGTAAGAAACCCGCTGAACAACATCAACCTGTCGCTGGAGCAACTGGCACCTTCGCTCACCGATGATCAGTCGGTCGTTTATCTCGATATTATCAACAGGAACAGCAAACGTATCGGCGCTCTGATCTCCGAGTTGCTGAACTTCTCCAGGCAAAACGAGATCACGCTCGAAAGACGGGACCTTAAAACCGTGCTGGATGAAAGCATTGCCATGGCGGTCGATCGCATTACCCTGCACCGGATCCAACTGGAGGTGAATTACCCGGAAGGCGAACTGCAGATACTGGCGGATACTGAAAAACTGAAACTGGCATTCCTCAATATCATTATCAATGCCATCGAAGCGATGGCGGAAGACAGCGGCCGTCTTTCAGTAACTGTATCGCGGCCCGATGGGAAATATGAGGTGGCGATCGCTGACAATGGCAGCGGCATCAGCGAAGAGCACCTGACCCGGCTGTTCGAGCCTTATTTCACTTCCAAGAGAAACGGGCTGGGGCTGGGGCTCGCCACCACCCTGCATATTATACAGTCACACAAAGCCACGGTGGAAGTGCAATCGAAGATCGGCGAAGGCAGCCGGTTCGTGCTGTCGTTTGACCGCGCAAATTGAGGCAGGTCAATGCTTTCCTTTTCCATTGAGTATTTTTATCAGCACCTGCTCTTCCGCGGTGAGGCCGTTGCGCACACCGTGGTTCGTTCTGCGATCCAGTTCACCGAGCCAGGCGGCCAGCTTATTCTCTTCATAGAGCTTTAGCAGGGAAGGATGAACATAATATTTCCTGCACACGGTTCGGGTGTTTCCCAGTTTATTGCTCACTAGGTCCAGCGCAGTCACGATGTTCTTCCTGCATTGGGTTGCAGTGTTGGCCTCGCCAACCGATCTCAATGCATGCAAGGCATGCAGTGAGCCCGCCCAGGTACGAAAATCCTTGGCAGTGAAATCCACGTCGCCGGCTGCCGCCCTGATATATCCGTTCACCATGCCCGAATCCACTGCATGACGCTGCCTGTTGCGGTCATAGTATTGAAACAGTTCTTTTCCCGGCACATCACGGCATTCTTTCACCGTGCGCGCCAGTCTTTTGTGGTGGAGTGAAATGTCATGATGAATGCCTTTTTTCCCATTGAAGGAAAAAGACATTTCGGCGCCGGAGATCGCTACATGCTCGTCCTTTAGTGTTGTGAGGCCATAAGACCCGTTGGCTTTTTCATACTCACTGTTGCCGATGCGGATGTAGGTGCGTTCCATCAGGCTGATCACCAGGGCGAGCACTTTCTCCTGCGTGAGTTCGTGGCCTCCCAGGTCTCTTTCCACGCGACGGCGGATCTGCGGAAGTGCTTTACCAAATTCATACAGGCGGTGAAATTTCGTTTCATTGCGCATTGTGTTCCACAGTTCGTGGTAACGGTACTGCTTCCGGCCGCGAAGGTCGAGGCCCGTTGCCTGGATATGACCATTCGCCAGCGGACAGATCCAGACATTTGTCCAGGCCGGTGGTAATACGAGGCGCTTTATCCGGACCAGATCCTCGGATTTGAGCGGCCGGTTGTCATATTTATATGTGAAGCCTTTTCCTTTTTTCACCCTGCGGATACCCGCTTTGGTATCACGTATGTAAACGAGATGTGCGGCGGCAGCGGCAGCAGCGTGGTCACGGTCAACTTTCAGAAATTCCCTGTGTGAGAGCCGGATGATCTCATCTTCTCCTGCAGAAACACTCTTCATATATTATATATATTTTATATATGTAGTTATATTTTTCTTTTTACGGCAATTTTTTTCACGAATCCATATTGCAAAAAGAAAACCGGATTCCTGGCCGCGGCCGGTTGGGTAGGTTTTTCCACAGGTGAAAACGGGGCTGATCGGCCTAGAAATGAGTATTTAATTGGTCCAGCTGCACTGGCTTTTCCCAGATCCGGATCGATGCGGGGAGGTCTGCCGGCACGTCGTAGTGGTAGGCGCTGATAAGATTTAGTTCGGCCGCGGGGTACTCCTTTATTATATAACACGCTTTATCCCAACCCAATCCGTCAGGCAGATTGTTGTCGAGAAAGATAATCTGGGGTCTTATCTCAGCAGCTTGTTTCAGACCTTCACGGAGGGTGTTGGACAGGTAAACCTCGTAGTCTTTCTGAAGGAAATAGTTCTTTAACAAGAGTCCAAAATCAGCCTCATCATCAATTATCAATACTTTTTTAACGGGCATAGGCTATCAACAGAAAAAATCCTGCCGGGGACTGGTTTTCAGGTAACAAATAAGGTTTTATCCGCTTTTCTAAAAGCAACTTAAATATTAAACAAAAAAATATTGCATAACTTCAATATCTCGTCCCGCACGTGCGGGGCACGTGTGGGACAGGCTCAATTGTTGCAGTGCATTGCCGGTCTGCAGTCAATGAGCTAACGTTCGGGCCATACCAACTATTTCATCACTACACAGAAAATTATGGAAGAAATCAAAACCAAGGCTGAACAGATCGTGGAACATACCGAAGAACTCGTCAGGAATTATATCAGCCTTACCGAGATCAAACTGGCGCAGAAAACCATCAAGATTTCTTCCCTGCTGCTCATTTCTTTCGTGTTGATCTTTACGGGACTACTCGCGCTTTTGTTTGTCAGCATCGGTACCGCCTGGTGGCTGGGCACCCTGATGGATAATGTACAGGCCGGATATTTTATCGTAGCGGGTTTATATATGATCCTTTTTATTATCGTTCTCCTGCTGCGGAAACATACCATCGTTCCTTTCCTTGAAAATATCCTGATAAAAAAAATATATGAGTAACGCCATCCGTACATACCAGGACCTCGAAAATGAGCGAAAAAGACTCGAGGATGTTGTTGCATACCACAAGGAACAGATCCGGATCAATATAGAGGGCATTCGCGAAGACCTGCGCCCAATCACGAAAGCCGTGACTTTTGTCAGGAATTTTACCCATCCCGATAATTCCAACCCTCTCTTCAAAACCGCTGCGAATTTACTGGTCGATGGCGTGATCAAAAACCTGGTTCTCGCGAGGGCCGGCTGGCTCACAAAGTTGTTGGCGCAACCGGTCCTTAAAAACCTGTCGCACTCCCTTCTCGCGCGCTACGGCAGCGGTCTTCTCAAAAAAATAATCGCCAAAATGCAACCCAGGGATGTGCCACCCGCGCCGGAGCAGCACGATCAATAGGGT
>Ga0206919_1064_pt1 | contig 25500 bp, 22 predicted proteins | sample Alteio_BWOrgHeat_67_FD_152962 | JGI IMG/M metagenome (GOLD analysis project Ga0206919, IMG submission 152962) | Enriched cells from forest soil in Barre Woods Harvard Forest LTER site, Petersham, Massachusetts, United States -... | ecosystem: Environmental > Terrestrial > Soil > Temperate forest >... | reverse complement strand
AAGATTTTGAAACCGCTTTAGCCTGTATTTTGCTTCAGAATGGCTTACGACCTGACCAAGTTGGGCTTGGTTTGCCTGCTTCCACTTCAGCCGCCAGTAAAGGTTATGTATCGCCGTCGGTTGTCAACAATGCCCTGGATTGTCTGGAAACTGGCACAAACTGTGGCACTTTCCATCCCACCACGACTTATCCCGGTATGCGTGGGGCAATGGATTGGTCAATTAACTGGGATGCCAAGAATAACTATTTGTTTGCGACCAATGTATCAGGTCATTTCAGTTCTTTGCCGTAAATCGGCTGTGACTTACTGAGCACGAGACGAGAGTAGCCACTGATGCGGGGATGGTTATCAATACCCATCCCCGCATTTTGATTCTAAACCATCGTTAGGCAAATCGACTCTTTACAATTCTCAAAATGTAGCATAGAGTTAAGAGCGTTTTCGAGAATGTAGAAAAACTCCTCGACTTGTTAAATCCGTTCACACGAAGTTTAGCAAAATTTAAAAATCAACCTCTACACTAGAAATCTCACGTTTTCGGCTGGCAGAGCATGGTTCAGATATATAGGAATTCGCGGCAGTTAACGACCACCGGCTAAGGCTAGTGGCTTAGAATGAGGACACTAACGCAAGCGTTGACTAGAGATCAGAAACGTAGACACTGATAAGCGCTTTTTGAGCTACAAGTACGTCAGAATACTTCCCTAGTTCTGACCGATATACGGCAGAATCCTTGAATGCCACGTCTTCGGACTATGCTTAAAGAGCAATCTCGAAGGGAGAATACAGGTTTTCCGTCCTGACCAAGTATAGGGTTCAAAACGGTAATAGGACACAGGAGGAGCGTATGGCAGATAAGCATACGATTTTTGTTTTGAATTTGGAGGGCAAACCTTTAACGCCGACCACGCCAGCAAGAGCACGTAAATTGCTAAAGGCTGGAGTAGCCACAAAGGTGTGGAGCAAGTTCAATACGTTCGGTATTCAATTACTGACCCGAACTGCTGAGCATATGCCGTTGACGACCCTCGGCTATGATCAAGGGACAAAGTTTGAGGGCTATGCAGTCGTGTGTGGCGAGGAAAACAATCTCGCGGTGAAAGTTGATCTGCCCGATAAGAAGCCGATTGTCAAAAAAGTAAAAGACCGTCGCATGTTGCGACACACGAAGCGGAATAGAAACTGTAGACGCCGCCAAGCACGATTTGATAATCGCCAGAGCAGAGACAACTTTATCGCCCCGTCGCAGTGGGTGATTGTGCAATCCCGCATGAAGATTTTGGAAGAACTGTTTCGGATATATCCAATCAGCGTGGTCGGCCTTGAGGATGTTCGGTTCAATCATGCGAAAAACAAGTGGGGATCGAACTTTTCAACCGTTGAAATTGGCAAGAACATCCTCAAGGCGTTTATCTGGCGGCACAACATTGAGATTGTGGAATTTCAAGGGTTCGAGACGCAAGCGCTCCGAGAGCAGTACGGTTATCAGAAGACCTCGGATAAAGCAGTGGATAAATTCGAGGCCCATTGCACTGATGCGTTGTCTTTAGCTTTGAAAGTGGGCTGCGATAAGCCAATTGCCTTTGGTCGGTTTATCGTGGTGGATGATACCTACCGACCTACACGTAGACAATTGCATGATACCCAACCCGCTCAAGGCGGCGTTCGCGCTCCTTATGCACGGGGGAATGTCTTCACCCTCCGAAAAGGCTTGAAGGTTGGTGCGAAGAACGGAAATATTGGTCAATTATGCGGTGAAACCCAAAATGGGTATCGTTACTATGACCCTGACAGAAAACGTCAAGCGACCACCGGGTTAAGTTGGTTTAGTTCACAATTTATGATGAAGGAGGATGTGCCTTCCGCTATCGCGTCAAGTCGATAGTTCATGGCGCTTCTTAAATGGCAATAATAACGACGACTGATATTGGGCAAGCGTTTGGCGACGTTGACATTTTTCGTAACATTTCGGTCACGGTGCAAGAGGACAGCAAGATTGCATTGGTCGGACCAAACGGAATCGGCAAAACTACGCTGCTGATGATCCTGGCAGGGCTGAATCAGCCAACTTCGGGTAAGGTGCAGATCGTGCCACGTACCCGGATTGGCTATTTGCGCCAGGAGGCTATGCAAGCCTTCGCGGAACGTGATAACACCGTCTATACGGAAATGATGACCGCTTTTGGTTCAATCCAAGCGCAGGAAAAGCGCCTGCATGAAATCGAAGACCTGATGGCACAGGGTCAAATGGGCGACGATCTCATGGATGAATATGGCACAATCCAAGAGCAGTTTGAGGCGGCGGGCGGCTACGATTACGAGTTCCGCATCAAGCAAGTGCTGCAAGGGCTTGGCTTCACTGAATCCCAATGGGAAACGCCATTGAAACACTTGAGCGGCGGACAACAGACCCGTGCGCTGCTGGCGCGTTTATTGCTCGAAAAACCCGAATTGCTGATCCTGGACGAACCGACGAATCACCTGGATGTTGAAGCGCTGGAATGGCTGGAACAGATGCTCCGTAGCTGGGAAGGCGCAGTGCTCATCGTGAGCCATGATCGTTATTTCCTGGATACGGTAGTCAATACAGTCTGGGAAATGAGCCGGATCGGGGTGGTGTCGTATCGCGGGAACTACAGCGCGTATATCAAACAGCGGCAAGAACGCTGGGAGCGCCACCAGAAGATTTATGACGAAGAAAAGGCGCGACTCGAAGCGGAAATGGAATATATCCGCATCAATATCTCGAACCGCAACCCAGAACTGGCGCAGGGTAAACTCAAGCGCGTGACTCGTGATCTCGTGGCGATTGAGCAAGTCGGGCTGATGCGGTTTCGCGATAAAAGCTGGTCCGAAATGGGGCTGGGTCGCCAGCGCACAATGAGCATTGAAGAAGCTGGAAAAGCAGTCCGCGCGTTGAAAGGCCCCGACGAAGATTTGCCGAAACTCAACATGCGTTTGCATTCAGAGCACAAGGGCGAAAGCGTCGTGCTGCGCACCAGCAGTTTGCAGATCGGCTATCCTGATAAACCGCTGTTCACGACGGATAAGATCGAACTGCACCGGCTCGAATGCGCCGCGCTGATCGGCTCGAACGGTGTCGGCAAAACGACTTTCTTGCGCACGATCATGGGTCAGGTGAAGGCGCTTTCGGGCAATATCAACCCCGGCGCAAACGTGAAAATCGGCTATTTTGCCCAGGCACATGATACGCTCAACCCGGAAAATACGGTGCTTGAGGAGTTGATGCAGCATAAGGAACTGCCTATGACCGATGCACGCAAGCATCTGGCGCAGTTCTTATTCCGTAAAGATACTGTTTTCAAGCAGATTTCGGTCTTGAGCGGTGGTGAGCGCGGACGGCTGGCGTTGGCGATCCTGGCGTTGGAAGGCGCTAATCTGCTGCTGCTGGACGAACCCACGAACCATCTGGACATTCCAGCGCAAGAAGTGCTGCAAGAAGTGCTCGAAAACTTCCAGGGAACGATCTTACTCGTCTCGCATGATCGCTATCTCGTAGATCGGCTGGCGACCCAGATTTGGAATCTGGAAACGGGGCATCTCCAGGTGTTTGAGGGTGATTACCAGAAATTCCTGGCGTCACGCACGCTTGAGGGTCAGCTACAACGTTAGGCTGACCCATTCCCCATAAAGAGGGGCTTATCGACCCACAAAGGCGTTGTGGGTTGATACTTGCCCCTCTATTCCCCGGCCCCTTTCCCCCACGCAAGCGGGGGAAAGGGGAGAAATGCTCCATAGTAGCTATGAAAAAGATACGTTATTAGGGAAGATCAAGTTGATCAAGGCTTTGGCTGCAATATTCCAAAAGCGTAAGAGGTCGTTTGTCGCCATATCATATATAATCGCCGTAGACTTTTTGCCTCTCGGACAAGGTGAAATATGGCTGATAAACCGATTTTCGTTTACAACACTGCTGGCGATTGGCTGGCAACCGTCATTCCGCCGCATATTTTCGATACACGCGGCGAATACATTGGCTTTGTGGAAGAAGTCGCGGTGTATACCCGCGATGGTGAATGGGTCGGCAATTTGAGCAAAGATGGTCGGATTTTGCGGAAGCGGGCCGGACAGCGTAAGCCGCTGCATCCCAAGCCCTTAGCTAAACCGCCGAAGCCCTCCAACCTGCCGGGACGCTCTCCACTCCCGCCGCAAAACGCCGAGATCAGCTACGATACCGTTGATGTACTCGAAGAAGACCCGGAAGTCTTCAAGCGGCTGTCAGATCGCCGTCAGGATTTAGGCGAAAGTTGACTATGCAACCGACCATGCAACCACGAAGTATCGCAGAGACGCGCGTGCAGCTTAGTCAATTCATGCGCCTTGAGCACGCCAATTCAGTCGGTAATGTTCATGGCGGCGAGATCATGAAGTTCGTTGATGAGGTGGGCGCATTGGCAGCAATGCGCCACGCTCACCATGTCGTCGTGACTGTCGCCGTTGATTCGATGGTCTTCATGGAACCCATCTATGTGGGCTACGTGGTCACTGCTGAAGCCGAGCTAACCTATGTTGGCAAAACGTCAATCGAGGTGCATGTGACCGTCTCCAAAGAGAATCCGCTCACCGGCGAGCGTAAACAGACGAACAGTGCCTATCTGGTATATGTGGCGATTGATAATGAAGGACATCCACAGCCTGTGCCGCCGCTCGTGGCGAACTCACCTGAAGAACAAGCCATTATGGAAGCGGCAGAGGAACGGCAGGCCATGCGGAAGCGTCACCGGGACGAGGAACGCGCAAAAGCGGATCGGAAAGCTGTGTAACTTTTCACAAACGAGAATCTTGATACTCTTGATTCAATTATCTTGACAGAATCATTGCGCGAGTAGTAACATTGGCACTTGTGTAGGCTCAGTTTGGTTCAAGTTCGGTCCTCGTTCGGGGTGTGAATCTCCGATCTTACCCGCCGCTACGCAACCGGTGACCTCACGTAGTACAGAAGTTCTGCTAAGGGAGTTTTGAATGAGTAACAAGAAGCTATATGTGGGCAACCTGCCCTACAGCGTCAATGAGCAAGACCTGCGGACGCTGTTTGAACAGGCCGGTGAAGTGGCAGATGCCGCTGTCATCATGGATCGTGAGACGGGCCGCTCGAAAGGGTTTGGCTTCGTCGAAATGAACACCGTCGAAGAAGCTGGCAAAGCGATTACGCAACTCAACGGCTACACCTTGAGCAATCGCCAGATTCAGGTGAGTGAAGCACGCCCCCGTGAAGAACGCACTGGCGGTGGTGGTGGATCACGTCGCAATGATGGTGGTCGCAGCAATGGGAACGGTTACGGCGGTGGTCGAGATCGTTACTAAGCGGCAGTCGTGGTTTTCGCAATTTTAGATTGCAATTTTGGAGACGGGTGCAGCGATGTGCCCGTTTTTTATGGCGGTAAATCCCTATTTTATGGCGGTAACTCGCTACATCTACAGCTACATCACCCGTTTGATGTTCTGAGTCGGCGCACATTCAGTGAAGCGTTGAACCACACTCACCAATTCCATAATGTTCCAGGGTTTGGCAACAAATGCCGTAAAGCCGAACAGTTTGGCCTTGTGGCGTGTCACGGAATCGCACTGAGCCGTCATCGCAATAATCGGCACGTTTTTCAACTGACCCCGCAGCACCAAACAGATTTGAGAACCATCAATATCGGGCAGGTTAAAGTCAAGCAAAATCGCATCGAAGGCTTCAGTCCGCGCCAATCGCAACCCTTCAAGACCCTGAATGGTATGAACAACATCATAGCCCAGGCTTTTGAAAAGTCGGATAACCAATTCGGCGCTCTGAACATCATCTTCAACCAGTAAGAGTTTCATGTGAATGAACCCGTATGCTTCCATATTTTGCTATAACTAAATCATATCAAGGTTTGAAACCTCTGTCATCGCTTTATAAATATTTTTCACGAATAATTCAGAAAGAATTGATTCGCGAATTAAGTAAATCGGGAAATAGAACCATTTCTTCTGTCGCAAGGTCTGTAATTTATCTAAAAGGAGTAAAAGGGGTGTTTCAGCCGATTGCCCTTGCCGGGTAAGGTGAGTTATAATCTTAAATTGCAACATTTTTAAGCATTGATAAGCTAAGGGAAGATAATCATCCATGATTGACGTGAATGATCTCCGTAAAGGAGTCACGTTTACCGTAGACGGTAACATTTATAAAGTTCTTGAATATTCGCATAATAAGCCGGGGCGTGGCAATGCGACGATCCGCACCACCCTACGCGATCTGCGTACCGGCACAACCATCCCGCGTACCTTCACTTCGGGTGATCGCGTGCAAGACATCCGCGTGGACAGTACCGTTGTGGACTTCTTGTACAATGATGGAGAGTTTATGCACTTCATGGATGTCGTCACCTTTGATCAGCATGAACTCCGTCAGGATGTGTTCGGTGAAGATGCTAAATTTCTCAAAGATAATACCCAACTCAAGTTGAGCAGTTATGATGGTGAGATCATTGACTACGAACTGCCGACCACCGTTGAGCACAAGATCGTCGAGGCTGAAAATGCCGTCGCGGGGGATACTGCAACTGGCGCAACCAAGCGAGTCATCACCGAGACGGGTTTACAGGTTACGGTTCCGCTGTTTGTCAACAACGGCGATACGATCCGGATCGATACCCGCGACAAAAGTTATATCACCCGCGTTTAGTCCAGCTAGGGAAGCAAGGGAAGTGCCTTGTGAAAACGCCAGCGGGCAAAGAATGCCCCATGTTTTACGCTGATTTTCATCGTGAGCGGCATATTGAAGAATGCCGGTTGGTGAAACGCAATCCAGAATCTGCACCCTGGCAGCCGAGCGACTGCACAGCCTGCCCGGTTCCTGATATTGTCCGCGCCAATGCCAGCGACTCGATGCGCTTAAAACTAACGATCAAGGCCGGTTTTCTCGGCTTTGGTCGGCATAATCAGATCGATGCGTACTGTGAAAAACATACGCGGCGCATTGAAGACCCTTTTGTAGGGTGTCCATTGTGTAACAGTGAGCGCTCAAATTTTGATGCGTTCAAAGAGGCTATCGACAACCTTGATGAACTACCCTGAATTGAACTATCTTGAATTGTTGATATGAGCGAAATCGATACGACTTTTGATATTCCGCAGCATTTTAAAGATCAAATCCGAGAATGCTTATCGCATCTGTACGATTACGCTTTTTTGCAAGATCATCCCATTGTTCATTCGTTAACGCCAAGCGTACCCGCTGCACAGCGCGTTCAGGCTTTCCGCCAGATCATAATCGATACGATTGAGCATTTTAGCCCCGGTATCAAAGTCGATTTTCATTCCCGGCAGGCTCGTACCTATAATATCTTGCTACTGAGGTATATCGAAGGTCATGAACCGCCGTTGCTGCTTGATCAGCTTGCTCTGAGTGAACGGCAGTTTTATCGTGAACACCGCCGGGCTACTGAGTCGCTGAGCCGGTTGCTGTGGGAACGCATCCAGCAAAGTCAACCTGCGGAACCGGACTCAACCGAACTGGACTCGACAGCCACCACAGCGATTTCGCTTCAATCGGAGATACAACGGGTCTTTAGCAAATCAGCACCTATCGATAGTGATCTGAATAGCTTTCTTTTTGGGATCAGCACTGCGATTTACGGTCTTGCCGAGCAGCATCAGGCAAAAATCGAGATCATTACCACTGTGAATGATGTCGTCGTTTCAGCAGATTTTGCTACCTTACGCCAATTTGTCATTCTGGTAGTGGCTCGTCTGCTGCAATATGTATCAGAACCAGGACGGCTCATTTTTGAAGGCGAAATCGTGAATAACGGCTTGCAAATCACGGTTGGACTGCATGGGCGACTGTTGGACCCGCAGACCATTCCGAGCCATTTGGAACAGCAGGAAACGCTGCAATATTTGTTGGAGGCGCTTGATGGTACAGTAGACTATCCGACGATCTCGGATAACCTGATTCAGTTATCGCTGCGTACCCCGCTGCGCAAACGAAATATTCTCATTATTGACGATAACCCGGATGTGATTGATCTGTTCAAGCGCTATCTGGCAGGGCAATCGTACCAGATTTACAGCGCCAATGAGGGACAGCGAGGGATCACGTTGGCTCGTGATGAACAGCCTGAATTGATTGTGCTGGATGTCATGCTGCCGGGAACGGATGGCTGGGAACTTTTGCAGAATTTCAAGAATCACCCCTCGACCAAACATATTCCGGTGCTGATCTGTTCGGTGCTGGATGCGCCCGATGTTGCTTTTTCGTTAGGGGCTAACGATTATTTGCGAAAACCGCCGGGGCGTGCCGATTTTCTTACGGCGTTGGCGCGTTGGCAGGACTAAGAATATTCCTCATTATAGCGTTGGCAGGATTAAGAATTAGCATTGGCAGGGCTAAGAATATCTAACAGAGTCTCGATACAGCGCACCAATTCCGAGGGATGAAAGCCATCGGTTCGCAGCAGGGAAATCTGTTCGCGCTGGACCTGTTGATCAGCAGCGGGCACGGCGGGGCGGGCAAAAACCCGGATCATGGGAATTCGTGCCAGAACTGGATCAGCCATGATGTTCTCTGCGATCAATTCCCCATTGGGAATCGAAAGATCAAGAATGACTAGATCGAGCCGTCGTTTCGTCATCATCTCCAGACCGATATAGGCGTCAAACGCATGGTTAACCTCGCAACTTGGCGACACCGAATTGAGCATACGGGTGTACATGCGAACCACATCTCGCATATCATGCACGATCAGTGCGGTACGCAGGGGAATTTGTAGATTTTTAAGCGTTTCGATGAGGGCTTGTGGCTGCACCGATTTGAGTGATGAGAGTTCTTGCTCGGTTTTTGGCATCGAACACACGATAATCGGCGTTTTACTGCCGAGTTTGGACATGATCTCGGAATCCTGAGTCTTGCCGATGACTAAGGCAGTAGGCGAAATCGTTTCGACAAGGTGCTGCGCGTCTTCAAGGCTATGGGCGGCAATCGCTTGATGTTTTTGGGTATAGCGCTTAAAAAACTGGAAAATCGCCGGGTCTTGTTCCCAAACGATGAAATATTTCGGCTCACTGCTGATATTGCTGAGCGCGACAACCGATTGGGCGTAGGTGCTGCTTTTACCGTTCAAGGGTAATCGAATGTGGAAGGTGCTGCCCTGGTTTAACCCAGCGCTTTCTACCCAAATTTCGCCGCCGTGCATCTGAGCAAACTGCTTGCTCAGTGCCAGCCCTAACCCCGAACCGCCTTGCCGCCGCGAAAGTGAACTTTCTAATTGGTGAAACTCTTCAAAAATCCTGCCGAGATCGCTATCCTGAATCCCGATTCCGGTGTCAGTTATACTCATGTGCAGGGCAAGGTATTCAAGCTGTACCTTCAGGGAAATCGTCCCCTTATCTGTAAAACGGGCGGCATTACTCAAGAGATTTAAAATAACCTGACGGATGCGGGTTTGATCTAACCAGATGGTGGGTAATGCGCTCGGCAGAGACACTTCAAAGCGTAGACCTTTGCTTTCGATCAGGTCGCGGGCCAGGGTAACCGCCGCTTCGATGACTTCCAGCGGATTACATTCCTCTTTGACTAAGGCCATGCGCCCGGCTTCGATTTGTGAAACGTCCAAAACATCGTTGATCAGACTTTGTAAATGCTTGGCATTCCGGTAAATGGCGTGCATATCTGCGCGATACCCCCCCGGCAAAGGTGCGCCGTAGGCTTCTGGGGCGGTGACCATGATTTCGCTAAACCCAACGATAAGATTGATCGGCGTGCGGAGTTCATGGCTGACATTCGCGGCAAATTGGGCTTTCAAGCGTCGGCCTTCCTCGGCAGCGTGGCGAGCATGGCGCAGTTGAATATTCGTCTGTTGAAGTTCGGCTTGTGCTTCTTGCAAGGCTTTAGTCAACTGGATCAGTTTGGCGCGATGTTCCCGTGCTTCGTTCATCTGCTGCGTGATGTAATCCTGATAATCGCGGCTCATGGTCAAGGCTTGATTCACCCGATCTGTGATAATTGTCCCGGTTAACCAACTGAACGCGATCAACATGACTGGCGTTAATATAATGAGATTCCATTCATGGGCTGCACTGCTGGCAATGATATAGGCAATAGACAGCAATGTGATGAGTGAAGATGCCAGTTTACCGGTCAGAACAGAGGCCATCAGACTGACCAGCGCCAGAAAATACATAAAAATGAAGACGTTATAAATCTGATGGGTCGTTACAATGGCAAGCCAAACACTTGCCAGCAGCAGATAGATACTTAAGCGTAGATTCTGGCGCATCAGCAAATAGGCGATGCTGCACAGACTCACGATCAGGATGCTCAAGAGGCGAAAAAGGGTCGTGAAGGCGAAAAAGCTGCTCACCCACATCCAAATCCAGCCCGCTGCGAGCACGACAAGCAGGAGCGGCGGCAGAATTTTGGCTTGCAATTCCACCATCATGACATTATGAACGGAATGACCCGAACGAACGGAACGAATAGAATATCTGTTACTCATTTAATTACCCTCATTAAGATGGCAGTGTTTTGGCAGTGTTTTGGCAGCACCAAGTATCAAGACCAGTTATAGTCTCTGACGGATCAATTTTGTAGAGCGATTTCGCTTCATGTTGATTCATGTTCTAACCAGCAAATCTTATTTAGGAGAGACTCCATGCGTAAGACTTTTAGCCTATTGATAGCCTTCTTTGTTGTCGCCGCTTCTTTCGCCTTAATGACGCCCAGCAAACCCATCAAAGCCGCCAGTGCCGATGTTGCCGTTCTTCTGCCCGACAGTAAGTCTTCAGCCCGTTGGGAAGATGATGACCGCAAGTACCTTTCAGCCGCTTTTGATGCTGCTGGCGTCACCTACAACATTGTGAACGCCGAAGGCGATACAGCAACTCAGCAAACCCAGGCCGAAGCAGCTATCACCAACGGCGCGAAAGTCATCCTGTTTGTTGATCTTGACTCCGCATCGGGTACAACCATCATCAAAGAAGCGCACGCTGCTAAGGTCAAGGTTATCGATTATGACCGCTTGACCCTCGAAGACAAAACCGGGGCCGATTCTGCTGATTTCTATGTCAGCTTCGACAACACTGCCGTTGGTAAACTCCAGGGTCAGGGCTTGGTCGATGCCATCACCGCCGCTGGTATCAAGAACCCGAATGTTGCCGAACTCAATGGCTCGCCGACGGACAACAATGCCACCCTGTTCAAGAATGGCTATGACTCCGTGCTTCAGCCTCTGTATGACGCCAAGACCTACACCAAGGTTGAAGATCAGTCTGTGCCGGATTGGGACAACCAGAAGGCATTGACCATCTTCCAGCAAATGCTGACCAAAGAAAACAACAAGATCGATGCCGTCGTAGCCGCGAATGATGGCTTGGCTGGTGCGGTCATCTCTGCGTTGGCGACTGCTGGCCTGAAGCCCGTCCCCCTAACTGGTCAGGACGCGACGGCTGCTGGTATCCAGAACATTCTGGCTGGCAAGCAGAGCATGACAGTCTACAAGCCTATCAAGGAAGAAGCCGATGGTGCAGCAGCCCTGGCGGTTGCGCTCGTTAAGGGCACAGATACCACCGCGTTGGCTACTGGCAAGACGAACAACGGCGTGAACGATGTTCCTTCCGTGCTGTTGGTCCCCACTTCCGTCACCAAGGCCAACATCGCTGATACCGTCATCAAGGACGGCTTCCGCACCTGGGCCGAAATTTGCACCGGTGACTTCACTCAATATTGCCCGCCCAATTGGAGTGCAACCATGGCTGCCACAATGGGTGCAACCATGGCCCCCACCGCCGCCAAGTAATTCGGTTGCTCGTCAGATAGTTTATCTGATTAGCTAAAAATTGAGGACACTTAGAATAGTGTCCTCAATTTATCTATGCCACATATTAGACATCGCAGTAGAAGCGATCCGCAAATGATCCACATCAGCAAAATGCGCGTAAGATTGATTGTATTCACAACAATACTTTTGAGAGAACGGGAAAATGTCAACAGCACCTTTATTGGAACTAAAAGCAGTCTCTAAACGATTCGGCGTCATTCAAGCACTTACTAAAGTTGATTTCCAGGTGAGTCGGGGTGAAGTGATGGCCCTGGTCGGCGATAACGGCGCGGGCAAATCAACTTTGATCAAGGGTCTTGCAGGAATCTACAACTTCGATGAAGGCGAAGTTTTCTTTGACGGCAACCCGGTCAATATTCAAAATCCGCGTGACGCCACTGCGCTTGGCATCGAGATTGTTTACCAGGACCTCGCCTTAGCCGATAACCTCGACGTGGTTGCCAATATGTTCCTGGGACGCGAACGAACTTCGGCAATGTTCCGGCTCGATGAAGCCAGCATGGAATTAAGTACCATTGAAACGCTTACGTCGCTCTCTGTAACGACGCTGCGGTCAGTCCGCCAGCCTGTCGCCGGGCTTTCAGGCGGGCAGCGGCAAGCTGTCGCGGTTGCCAAAGCCGTGATGTGGAATTCGCGGTTGGTCGTCCTCGACGAGCCAACAGCGGCATTGGGTGTTGCCCAGACCCGCCAAGTGCTCGATCTGGTGCGACGATTGGCAGAGAAGGGATTGGGCGTCGTGATTATTTCTCACAATTTGCATGATGTCTTTGAATCAGCAGATCGCATTACCGTCTTGCGCTTAGGCCAAAAGGTCCGCGAGTTTATTACCAAAGACACCAACCAGCAGGAAGTGGTTCATGCCATTACAGCCGGAACACTTCTACACGTACCAGGGATGGCCTCATGAGCACCAACGATTCAACAACGCCAGCACAAACACCCTCCTCACCGTCATCACCACAGTCACAAAATGCACTGCTGGCTAGTCAGGAGCAGCAGTCTTTCTCGGAATATATTACCGGCTTTTTCCAACGCATCCGTGCCGGGGACCTTGGTCCGCTTCCGATCTTGGTCGGTATCGTGCTGATTATCATTATTTTCCAAACGGCGAACGCGAACTTCCTTTCCGCCCGGAATTTTGTTAACCTGATCTTGCAGATGGCAGGCACGACCATGATCGCCTATGGCGTCGTTTTTGTGCTGCTGCTCGGTGAGATCGACCTATCGGTAGGCTACGTGAGTGCTATCGGTGGGGTGTTGATGACCGTCCTGGTTGCCCCACCCTACTCCTACCCCTGGTATAGTGCTGTTGGACTCGCCTTATTAGCGGTGCTGGTAATCGGCCTGATGCAAGGCTTATTGATCATCATCTTTCAACTGCCGTCCTTTATTGTGACCCTGGCAGGTCTGCTGGTCTGGAGCGGGGTTGTCCTCGTAATACTTGGTGAAGGGGGTACGATCAATATTGAAAACCCACTTCTGAGCAACCTTGCCAGCAGCTATTTATCCCCTGAACTCGGCTGGATACTGGCAATCGTTCTGGTCGTTGGCTTCGCCTTTACGCAATATTTGGACTCGCGGCGACGTAAATCACATGAGCTAAATACTAAACCCCTGCTGATCAGTGCCGTCGAAGTGATCGTTCTCGCTATCGTGCTGCTGACGGCGGTAGCCATTTGCAATGCAGATCGTGGGGTTCCAGTGATTGGCGCTGGGGTCATCCTGGTCTTGATTATTCTGACCTATGTTACCCAAAATACACGGTTCGGGCGGTATGTGTATGCAGTGGGCGGGAATAAGGAAGCAGCACGACGCGCGGGTATTCGTGTAGAACGTATCCGTGTCTATGTGTTTATGATTTCGAGTTTTATGGCAGGTTTAGGGGGCATTATTCTTGCCTCACGTTTACGGTCTGTTGCCTCCGGGCAAGGCAGCGGCGATCTACTGTTAGACTGCATCGCAGCGGCAGTGATCGGCGGAACGAGCCTGTTTGGGGGACGTGGCTATGTCTCCAGTGCGGTAATCGGCGCTCTGATCATCGCCAGTGTTCAAAATGGCATGGGGTTGCTCGGCCTGCCAGCCAGCATTCAGTCTATCATTACCGGCTGCGTGCTTTTGATGGCGGTCATCGTTGACTCGATTTCACGGCGCAACCAAAAGCGGTCTGGGTTGGCCTAGTCATCAATTTATTGATGATAAATTGACACACACACGAGCAGCCACAACGTTGCTCGTGTGTGCTGATGATTTTTTTCGCGCTATCTCTCCTCACAACTTCCTGATAATTTACTGCTATCATCAACATTCAACCTTTCGATTTTGGGAGAATTGTCATGGCGGTCAAAAAGATTTTCAGGCTGGTTGTCTTGCTATCTATGTTAGTGATCAGCATCATGAGCAGGACGATTTCAACCACACATGCCCAAGATGTCGTGATCAAATTCTGGCTCGGTGATATTAATAATACACAGCCTGTCGAAGAATTATTAAAAGAATTTACCGCTAAAACGGGTATTAAGGTCGAGGCGATTAAAGCTGCCCAGGATACAACCGATAACCTGCAAGAACTTCAACAACTGCTGGCGACAAAATCATCCGACATCGATCTGATTATGTATGATGTCATTAATCCTGGCTTGCTGTCGCCTCATCTGATTGACCTGAACCCGGTGGTTCAACAGGCACATCTTGACACCAGCCGATTTTATCCGCGTTTGTTCAACAATAATATTATCGACGGCAAATTAGTCGGGTTGCCCTGGTTTACAGATGTGGGTTTGCTGTATTACCGGACCGATTTGCTCAAAAAGTATGGTTTTGTAGGGCCGCCCAAAACCTGGGATGAACTAACCCTGATGGCACAGACTATTCAGGATGGTGAACGCAAAGCCGGCAACGCGGATTTTTGGGGATATGTCTGGGAAGGTGATGCGTATGAGGGTTTGACCTGTAATGCGCTCGAATGGCAGTATAGCAATGGCGGCGGGTCGATTATCGAAGCCGATAAAACGATCAGCGTCGATAACCCTCAGACTGTGGCGGCGCTGACCCGTGCGGCGAAATGGGTAGGGACGATTTCTCCGCCGGGGGTGACCACCTACAAAGAAGACGACGCCCGCAACATCTGGCAGTCGGGCAACGCGGCGTTTATGCGCAACTGGCCTTATGCCTACGTGTTAGGGCAAGGCGGTCCCGACGGCAAAACCGAGACGAAGATCAAGGATTTATTTGATGTTGCGCCGCTACCGACTGGTGATGGAGGTGAGATCGCCGCGACACTGGGCGGGTGGCAGTTGGGCGTGAGCGCCTATAGCCAGCACCAGCAAGAGACGGAACAACTTTTATTATATTTGGTTCGGCCTGATACCCAACTCAAAAACGCTCTGGCGTTAAGCTGGTTGCCCACCATCCAATCGATTTATCAGGACCCACAGATTGTCCAAGAGCAGCCTTTTATGCCGAAACTCATTCCGCTATTTGAAAATGCGCTGTCACGGCCTTCAACGCTGATCGGCACGAAGTACACTGAAGTCTCAACGGCTTATTACAGCGCTGTCCATGACATCTTGACGGGGCGAACCGATGCGCAGACGGCAATGGATAGCCTTGAAGTCAAGTTGCAAAATATTTTGGGAAGTGACTTTCGTATTCAGCATATTCCGCCTAGTCCGTAAGGTATTCGCGAATGGCCGTTATTTCGACAAATAAGCGTGCTAATAAACCTATCCGGCAGGCACGGTTAGCCTTTCTGATGCTGCTGCCAACCTTCATCATTTTGACGATGGTTGCCTTCTATCCCTTGCTGCGGACCTTTGGAGCCAGCCTGACGGATGAAATTTTCGCGCGACCCGATCTCACGGTTCATTTTGTCGGGTTGGCAAATTATCAAAAATTGCTCAGTTTTGAAATTGTCGAACTGCCGGATAACACACGCCCGGTTGAAATGCTGCCATCTGGCTACTATATTCTGACGAGCTTCCAACTTTCGGGGCAAACGTACATTTTAGCCGCCACCGACCCCGATTTCATGAGGGCTGCGCTCAATACGGTGGTCTTCACGTTTATGGCGGTGAGTACAGAACTGATCCTGGGGTTAGGGTTGGCAATGCTGGTCAATACAAATTTCCCTGGGCGCGGGCTGATGCGGTCATTCATGTTGATTCCCTGGGCGATCCCGACAGTTGTTTCGGCGCAGTTGTGGAAATGGATGCTGTTCGATAATCGAGCCGGGGTGATTAACGATCTCCTGATGCGCAGCGGGGCGATTACCCAAAGTCTGGCATGGCGGGCCGAACCGCGCTTGCAGATTATCTCGGTGGTGCTCATTGATGTTTGGAAAATGACGCCGTATATCGCTTTGCTGCTGTTGGCAGGTCTACAAATCATCCCCGAAGACCTGTATGAAGCTGCCGCTGTGGATGGCGCGACTCGTTGGGAGCAGTTCATTGAAATCACGTTACCGCTGCTGCGCCCTGTTATTTTGCTGGCGCTTATCTTCCGCACGCTGGATGCCCTGCGCATCTTTGATCTTTTCTCCGTATTACTCGGTCATGATGTCCCTTCGTTGGCAACCTATAATCAGGAAGTGCTGGTGGGGGCCAGCACTTATGGATATGCGTCTGCTATCGGCGTGGTGGTTTTCCTGATGACGCTCTTATTCACGATTCTTTATATGTCCGCTTTTCAGATGGATGGAGCATAGCAGTACAGGAGGATAGCGTGGTCAATTTGTACCGAAAACGTGATGGATGGTTCTATATAGGGCGTGCCGGATTTGTGCTTGTCATCATCCTCACACTGATCTATATCGTTTTCCCGTTTTACTGGGCGTTCGTCTCATCGCTCAAACCCGCCGACGAATTGATCCAGACCCCGACAACCTATTGGCCTACGCATATTACGCTCACCAATTATCAGGCCGTGCTCAGTGACCCCCAGATCATCAAAGGGCTGATCAATAGCGGCGTGATCTCATTGAGTGTGGTTGCTCTATCGCTGATATTCGGTTCTCTGGCAGCTTACGCGCTAGGCCGGTTGAAATTTCGCGGAAAACGCATTATCCTCTATATGATGCTGTCGATGACCCTTTTTCCACAAATTGCCGTGCTACCGGGGTTATTCAAAATTGTTGAAGATTTCGGCCTTTATGGAAGCATCTTGAGTTTGGTAACTACTTATCTGGTCTTTACTCTGCCGCTGACCACCTGGGTGTTGATGGTATTTTATAGATCGCTGCCCAACGACATCGAAGAGGCAGCGCTGGTCGATGGCGCGACGTTTTTCCAAACCTTTTATATTATTCTGTTACCGCTCACCGCTCCGGCGATTGTCACTACCGGATTGCTGGCCTTTATCGCCACCTGGAATGAATATCTATTTGCGCTGTCCTTCACGGTCACAAATCCCGATGCGCAGCCAGTCACAGTGGCAATGGCGAATTTTCGCGGGGTGGTTGCCAGTGCTCAACCCTTCGGAGAAATCATGGCGGCGGCGATTATTGTCACCGTCCCGCTCCTGATCATCATTTTTCTGTTCCAACATCGCATTATCGCGGGTCTGACAGCGGGCGCGGTAAAAGGATAAACTCAACCCGCAAAAGTGGTATAGTCACCGAATAAGAGGAAAAAAATGACAGATTATCAACCTAAACTTGAAGATAAATTTACCTTTGGCCTGTGGACTGTTGGCAATCCGGGGCGCGATCCGTTTGGACTGCCGGTACGGAACGTCCTTTCGCCCGTCCAGATTGTGCATTTATTGGCGGAAATCGGCGCGTATGGCGTCAATCTGCACGATAATGATCTGGTTCCGATTGACGCCACGCCCTCAGAACGAGATCGCATCGTCAAAGAATTTTGTGACGCGCTGACGGCTACCGGGCTAAAAGTCCCGATGGCGACAACGAATCTGTTTAGCGATCCGGCGTTCAAAGATGGGGCATTCACGGCGAACGATCCCAAAGTACGGGCGTTTGCGCTCCAGAAGACGCTCCGAGCGATTGATCTGGGAGCAGAGTTGGGCGCGACGACGTATGTATTTTGGGGCGGGCGTGAAGGGGTCGAGTCGGATGCGACAAAAGACCCTATCGAGTCGATCAAGCGATTCCGTGAGGCGATTAACTTCCTGTGCGGCTATGCCAAAGATAAAAAATATCCGATGCGTTTTGCGCTCGAAGCCAAGCCGAACGAGCCACGCAGCGATATATTCTTTCCCACGACTGGCGCGATGCTCGGCTTTATCGCCACGCTGGACGACCCGGCAATGGTCGGCGTTAACCCAGAAGTCGCTCATGAGCACATGAGCGGATTGAACTTCATGCACGCCGTCGCTCAAGCCTGGGATGCCGGAAAATTGTTCCATATCGACCTGAATGATCAGAAATATGCTCGCTATGATCAGGATTTCCGGTTCGGCGCAGAAACGCTAAAACCTGCCTTTTTCCTGGTGAAATTCCTTGAAGACGTTAAGTATGATAATCCGAAGCATTTTGACGCCCATGCCTACCGCACTGAAGATGCTCAAGGCGTCAAGGATTTTGCGATTGGCTGTATACGTACCTACCTGATTCTGCGCGAGAAGGCTCAGCGTTTCAACGCCGATCAGGAGATTCAGGCCATGATTGCCGAGGTCAACAGCGGGAGTGAGGCTTATCACTGGCTCGGCGGGGGTTACAGTGCCGATAAAGTGACTCGGTTACTGAATGAATCGTTTGACCGTCAGGCATTGGGCGCACGCGGGCTGAATTACGAGCGATTGGATCAACTCACGAACGAACTGCTGCTCGGCATTCGCTAAGCGGATAACTACTCGCTGATTTCGATGCTGATTTGTGCGTTTCGTAGGGGCGTAGCACTGCTACGCCCTGTATCAACCCTCTTAGCGATGGATACGTTCCCAGCGCCCGACCCATTTCCAATTCGAGGTGTCCCGTTCGTTCGGGCTGATGATCTGTGCCGCCTGCTGTTGAGTCTGATGCTCAACCAGAGTCGCCAAAATCGCCGCCACTTCGGGATTGAGTTTGCTCGGATCAACTGTCGGGTTGAAATAGGTTTCGACAAAACTGGTGTCGAATTTGCCCGAAATAAAGTGATGGCTATCCACCAGCTTTTGGTGAAAGGGAATGTTCGTTTTGAGTCCCATCACCCGATATTCTTTCAAGGCGCGGCTCAAGCACCGAATCGCTTCCGGGCGAGATGATCCCCAACAGATGAGTTTAGCAAGCATCGAGTCGTAGTACGGAGTGACTTCGTAACCGGCGTAGATACCGCTGTCGAGACGAACACCGGGTCCCGTCGGGGCGAGATGCAGAGTCACTTCGCCAGTGGACGGCAAAAAGTTGTTATACGGGTCTTCGGCATTGATACGACATTCGATGGCGTGCCCGTTGATATGAATACCTTTCTGATTGTGGCTCATGCGCCGCCCACGCGCGATACGAATCTGCTCCTTGACCAGATCGACACCCGTGACCATTTCGGTAACGGCGTGTTCGACCTGAATGCGCGTGTTCATCTCAAGAAAATAGAAATTCTTATCTTTATCAACCAGACATTCAATTGTCCCGGCGTTCAGATAATTCACCGACTCTGCGGCGCGAACTGCCATCGTGCCCATGCGCAGCCGGAGATCGTCATCCATGAACGGGCTTGGCGATTCTTCGACCAGCTTTTGATGACGACGTTGGATGCTGCACTCGCGTTCGCCCAGGTGAATCGTGTTGCCGTGCATATCCGCGAGAATCTGAAACTCGATATGGCGGGCATTTTCGACCAGCTTTTCGAGATAAACCCGACCATCGCCAAAGGCATTTTCGGCCTCACGATGCGCCGCCGCTAAAGCACTTCGCAAATCAGCGGCACTGCGCACGACGCGCATCCCTTTACCGCCGCCACCGGCTGCCGCTTTGACCATCACCGGGTAGCCGACAAAAGTTTCTGCGGCGTCGATAATTTCGTCGTCGCTCAAGCCGGGTTCTGTGCCGGGTATAACCGGAACGCCCGCCTTTTTGACGGTTTCACGGGCGGCTTGCTTATCGCCCATCGTGCGGATCGCATCCGGGCGCGGGCCAATGAACGTGATCCCGGCCTCAAGACATGCACCCGCAAAGGCTTCGCGTTCTGAAAGGAACCCATAGCCGGGGTGAATCGCATCTGCACCCGATTTCCGCGCCACATCGATGATCTTATCGATCATGAGGTAGCTTTCACGCGGCGGGGGCGGTCCGATATGATACGCTTCATCGGCGTAACGCACATGCAGCGCGGCGCGATCTGCATCGCTGTAAATCGCCACCGTCCGAATGCCGAGTTCGCGGCACGCACGGATTACGCGCACGGCGATCTCGCCCCGGTTGGCGATCAGAACTTTAGTGATCAGTTGTGAACTGTCGCGTGTCGTCATAGATTATACTTATCTTCTGTTATCTTCGATCTTTTGCCATTATCTTGTTGCGTGAGCCGCCCATAATAACACGATTCCAGTATCATCGAGAGAGGCTAATTCTCGTCCGTCGGGACTGAAGGAAACTTCGTCGGTATCATCGAGATCGTTAATCGGAGATTTATGCACCGATCCGTGCAAAACATTGATTTTCTTGAATGTATTCATATTCCATAACCAAATCGTATTATCGGTTGTTCCACCTGCGATGATTGCATTATCAGGCGTGAAAGCAGTTGTAAAAATGACAGGATCGTAAAGTGTATTTATATTCGCATCAATAGTAGCACTGCCTAAACTGGGATAAGTTTGCGGGAACTTTTTTACAGACCACAAATCTATCCATCCCTTTTCGCCAGTAGCAAGCAATGCTGAGTCATGAGTAAAACCCAGACTAGAGACATCCGATGCTAAAGAAAAGTCCGACGTTAACAATGTTCCCGTTGCCATTTTCCATACATAGACGTTATGGACGCCGCTGGCAACGATGAATTTGCTATCCGGGCTAAAAACCATATCCAAGCCAGAATCAGATATTTTCTCTAGCTGAAATTTCACTCGACCTGTTTTTACATCCCATACATTCACTTCTGTGTAACAGTTCAGTGCCAGCCATTTCCCATCGGGGCTGAAGTAAAGTCTTTGCTCATTATATGGATAAAAACGAGGATCGCAGCCTTCACTTGTTGTGATTTAAAGTTCTTTATGAGCCTGAATATCCCATACATGGACACGGTAATCTTGACCAGCATGGGCAATTAACCGTCCATCGGGACTGAGTGCCATAGCATTGCTGTCTTTGAAAACGATTAACTGCTTGCCCGTAGCTATATCCCAAAGTCCAGTATTTCCCGAAAATGTCACGGCGAGGAGTTTTCCATCGGAACTGATCGCAATACTTTTCGCGTAACGGCTGTTTTCTAAAATTAGTGCCGAATTATGAGGATGAATGGCATCGTTTAGCCATACCCCAGATTCACTGGCTGTTGCCAAAATCTTGCTATCGGGGGACCAAACCATATCCGTAATATGTTCATCCTCAATTTGGAAAGTGGCAAAAATCGCCATTTGGTGGGCATTTGCTGGTGTGATTGGCAAAAGTTGAGGTTCAGGGGTTGGCGTTGCCCCTTGCATGTTCAGACTGCGAGTATTGGAAACTATCACAATAAGCAGGACTAACAAAATCACGAAACGTCGTGCTTCACCAGTCATAATGCCTCCATATTGCAATTCAGCAAGATATTGAACAAAAGTCACTTATCCTGCGAAATAAGAGATGATAGTCGGAATAAGTAGGTATCACTCATGACAACACTTTGCGCGTATGGGATTATTGCACTTTTCTTCTTTATCGAGGGTCGCTTGCGCCAGGGAAAAGCCGCCAAGAGCTTTGAAACTGGCAAGGCCGATCAGGATAGCACAAAACGCATCGGACAAGCCTTTGCTGCGATGTTTTTGCTGCTGCTGCTTGCACCGATCCTGAACACCTTTCATATTGGTGCAACCGCTATAGACGGGCTCGGCTGGATCGGGGTGATTCTTATGCTCGTTGGGTTAGGCTTGCGTATTTGGGCCAGCAGAACACTCGGCGCGTTTTACACCCGCACGCTGTTAATCCAAACTGAGCAACGGATTATCGACGTTGGACCCTACAAGGTTATCCGCAACCCTGGCTACCTGGGCGATCTGATCATGTTCATTAGCGCTGGCCTTGCCGTGATGAACTGGATTTCGGCGATCGTCATCACACTGGCGATGATCAATGCTTATGTTTATCGCATTCGCACCGAAGAAACGATGCTGCAATCCGCATTTGGCGAACAATTCGCAGCCTATAAAATGCATACATGGCGGCTTTTTCCACTGATCTACTGATCTATTGAATCTCGTGACCAATCAAGACTACCGCTTTACTGCCTTTTGAGTACCAATCTCATATTGTGAATAAAGTAAAAGAGTTTTACCTTTGCTGTATCTACTTTTATCCGTTTTTCTTAAAAGGCAGGCAGATGAAACGTTCTTATCTTTTTAGAACTGGTCTTTGTGGACTTCTTCTCCTTCTGATGTTCTCGCTCAGCGTATCGAGCTTCGCGGCGAGTGCTGGTCCTACCCTGAGTGTGAATGCAGCAGCAGGGCAAAAACCGATCAGTCCCTATATCTACGGGATCAATTTCGCGGATCCAACCCTGGCAGCCGAACTCCATTTTCCGGTAGATCGGTATGGCGGGAATGCGACTACCCGCTATAACTGGCAAAACGATACCGCTAACCATGCCAGCGATTGGTATTTTGAGAATATTTCGAATGGCAACCCGAATCCGGGGGGCTTGCCGAATGGCTCAGCATCCGATCTATTCGTTGATCAGGATCGTTCAACCGGATCAAAGACAATCATGACCATTCCTTTGATCGGTTGGACACCCAAAGATAACGTGAAACGCTGCGGATTCAGTGTCGCCAAGTATGGCGCACAGCAAAGCACTGATCCCTGGATGCCAGATTGTGGAAATGGCAAGCATACAGATGGCACGAACATTACCGGCAACGACCCCACAGATACCAGTGTCGCCATCGGCCCGTCCTTCGTGCAAGGATGGGTACAGCACCTCATGTCACGGTACGGCACGGCGGCGAATGGCGGCGTGCTCTTTTACGATTATGACAACGAACCCGATTTGTGGTGTGATACACATCGCGATGTTCATCCCAATGGGGCAACCTATGATGAGATGAAGGCGAGTACCTACGCCTATGGAGCGGCACTCAAAGCGACTGATCCCGGCGCGAAAACGCTCGGTCCGGTAGGCTGGGGCTTCAATTCACTGCTGTATTCTGGCGGCGATCAGTGTGCTCCGGGCAGTTGGTGGGTGAATCCGCCAGATCGAACGGCACATGGCGGCGTTCCCTTTGGCGACTGGTATTTGCAGCAAATGGCAGCTTACGAAAAGCAGCACGGCGTCCGCATCCTGGATTATTACGATAATCACTTTTACCCCCAGGGCGCGAATGTTTCGCTCACTAATGCTGTCGATTCGGCAACGGCTGCGCTGCGTTTACGCTCAACGCGATCTTTATGGGACCCAACCTATACCGATGAAAGCTGGATTGCGCAGGTAATCCAACTCATCCCGCGCCTGCATAATATGATCAATGCGGATTATCCTGGAACCAAAACCGCCATCACCGAATATAACTGGGGCGCACTGAACAACATCAATGGCGCGTTGGTACAAGGCGATGTGCTCGGTATTTTCGGACGTGAAGGACTCGATCTGGCGGCTTTGTGGTCTGGTCCAGCTGCTACTGACCCCGGCGCATATGCTTTTCGCATGTATCTCAATTATGATGGTGCGGGTGGGCATTTTGGCGATACCAGCGTTTCTGCCAACAGCACGAACCAGGATCAACTCGCGATCTATGCTTCGACCCGCAGCAGTGATGGCGCATTACTCCTGATGATCATTAACAAGGACCCATCGAATGACCTCACCAGTGCGGTATCACTCAGCGGGTTTTCGCCCGCTGCCGTTGCGAAGGTTTACCGCTATAGTCAGGCTAATTTGGGCGGTATTGTCCATTTATCAGATCAAGCTGTTACGAGTACAGGTTTTAGCACCACTTTTCCCGCGTATTCAATGACCCTGTTTGTCATTCCACATGCAACTGGACTCAAATCGCCAACGCCAAGCACAGTCCCAAGCAAAACCAACACACCGACGAGTACACTCTCTAAAACGAATACGCCAAGTGTTACGCCGTCCAATACGGTCATCCCGGCAACCAATACTCCCACCAACACAGCGACTCTGACCAAGACAAGCATCCCGGCTACTAATACATCGATGCCGACCAAGACCACTCTACCGACTAGCACTCCCACCAACACGGCGACACCAACTTATACGCTCATCCCGGCAACCAACACCGCTATTCCGACTAAGACCAATGTACCGACTAATACACCAACTAATACGGCTTCATCGACCAATACTGTCATTCCATCAAGCAACACCCCTATTCCGACTAAGACCAATGTACCAACGATTACACCCACCAACACGGCAACATCGACCCATACGCCCATTCCTGCCACTAACACGCCGGTTCCGACCAAGACCGCTCTACCAACCAGCACTCATACAAATACGGCGACATCCACCCATACGCCTATTCCTGCCACTAACACGCCTTTTTCAACAAAAACGACTATACCGACTGGCACACCATCGAAAACTAATACGCCGGTTCCATCCAAAACGGCTACACCAACTAATACACCGTCGCTGTCAGGTATCATTGTCGATGATGCAGCAAGTGGATGGCACTGGTATAACTGGCATCTTTATAGGAAAAGTTCACTTTATAAGGGTACTGGACACGGGAATAACAACATAGTCGGGGGTGGAATGTACATTTTCGACGGTATCGGCGTTGATGTGTACACATGGACTGGACCCAATGGCGGCAAAGTTCATCTCTTTATCGATGGAAAGCTCATCGGAACCTATAGCGAATATAGTGCTGCTCCCAAATATCAGCAGTTGTTGGCTTCAGTCAGTGGGCTGAAATCCGGCAAACATACGTTGATGATATTCAGTGCTTATTCCTGGCGTAAATGGACGATGGTAGATTTCCTGAAGATCACTCCTGGCAGCGGTGCGACTCTGACACCTACGTTTGTACCCGCCATAAACCACTCACACTAACACACCTCGCGCAAACCTGGCTCCTCACTATTTATTGAGGAGCCAGATTCCTCGGAATTTAGCGGCAAATGATCTAGGGCAGCACGCGCTTTCCTTTCTTGTTGTATGATAGAGGTAATCTCGGTAGACTCGCGTTAGGTGTGCGACAAGGAAGGAATCTGGCGATGCCCTTAACCATTGCAACTCGCGATGATGAACGTCAATACTTTGAAGGCGGAAACTACGAACTCAACCTGAGTTTTGACTCGCTGCGAGATAAGCAATGGCAGCGGGTGATCAAAACGCTTTGGGATCATCCGGCCTTATTTGGCCCGCTTGCTGAGCGCTATATTCCGGGGAAGATGCCCGGCGAAAAGCTAGAAATACAAGTCCCGCCGCCGACAGCAACAATGACCCAACATGGGCAAATACAGCTTGGCACTGATCAAGTTATCGGCTGCGAGGTTCTGGCAACACGTTCGTTATTTGAGTGCGTGTCGATCCTCATCCCATTGGGTATGTTCGATGGCTTGGTGGGCGGAATGG